>Ga0116227_10011398_pt1 | contig 14956 bp, 12 predicted proteins | sample S1TSphgellanicum_FD_89693 | JGI IMG/M metagenome (GOLD analysis project Ga0116227, IMG submission 89693) | Host-associated microbial communities from peat moss isolated from Minnesota, USA - S1T2_Fb - Sphagnum magellanicum MG | ecosystem: Host-associated > Plants > Peat moss > Unclassified... | reverse complement strand
TGGATCTAGATCTATATTAAGGATTCTTCCTGATCATTGCTTTGCAATTCGTTTAGTAAATTGAGAGATTGATTGATTTCCCTGCAACCTGCAACCATACCAGACCCTATAATCCATCCCCTTGCAGTTTCTTAAAAATTTTCCTAGTTTATGTTTGGAGGGCAGCTTATATCCATGAATATCCCTCCTAGAAAAGAAGAGGGATCTTACATATATTCCACAAGAATGGCCAGAGGGACATTATGCTTACCCATAGTTGTAAATCCTTGAGGACAGGTACTCTTAAGGAGTATGTGTAAGAAGTAAGAACCCTTGGACCTTGTGATCAGCTTATGTTTATGATAATGTTCATCTCATGCTTTACCATGGGTAAAGCGCACATGAGTGGGGGACATTGCTCAAAATGTGAGGCCAGACTTGGCTACCACCTTGTCCCATGCCTCTTATTTGGGGAATGCCCCCACCCTAAGGTTTTACTGGGCTCACAGAAAGATTTGTAGTCTGAAATTTGAACATGGTACAGATTTGATAACTAAATTGGAAGGAGTCCTTCCTTGAACCAAATTTTCATTGAAGAAATTTCAAATCCTCAAACCTTACAAGTTCTGAATTTACTGACTCCAAAACTACTTGTCTCATTTGCAACCATCATCCTCACTTCGTAAGCTTGGTACCAATTACTTGAACTTTGTTTCTTCACCAAATTATGAGCATCATGATGTTTTTGATGAATCAATAAATACAGGTCCTTGGTGTTGGTGTCAGGTTGCCTCCAATGACAATTCTCAATGATGTACAAAGTGAGATCACAAACGCTGTATGCACACAAAGGCCATTGGATGAAACATTTGCAACTATGTCAAATGCATCCACTTTCAGCTTGGTATATTTTGGTTCAGTTGATGGGACTTGGCGGGCTTATCCAGGAAGGGTGAAGATCCACTACTACTCTCTAAGTCTTTGATGGTTTATTTGAAGTTTAAGATCTAGACAATTTGGTTCTCAAAAGGAAATTTTAATGGACTTGTTCAATTGCCTAGCTCTAGCATCTAAATTACAAAAATTGATAATTGAACGGACCATAGGTTTCCTCCATATGCATTAAGTACAACATATTATTATATTGCATGACATGATGTGAAACTGAAATTCTTGCAATTCTAATTAAACTTTGTTTGAATCAAACATGCAGGAAGAGAGCTCTGATGATTGTGTTACGTATGACCCAAGAACTCGACCTTGGTAAATTATCTTGATTGCCAAAGTAATTTCAATTGAATTTCATTGCAATTGAATTATGGCTAACTTGTGAATTTCACATCATAGATACATACATGTGTTCAAATTGAAATCCATAATATGTTTGCCATTTCTAGGGTTTTGAACAAGGTGGGTAGATGAAGAACAACTTTTTATTGAAGAGATGGAGCAATCAACCCAGCACATGTCCTTTAAGGTTGCACCTATTGATAATGATAAGTTCATGTGATATATTTGTTCAGGTACCTCACTGGCATATCTGTGTTGAAATATGTGATTGTCCTAATAGATGTATCAGCTACAATGGATGATCAATTGACACCCTTCTTATTGAGCTACTCCTACTTGCAAGCTTCCCAGAACATCTCCATGGCTCTCTTGGGAACTCTCTTACAAGGAGACTATGTAAACATTCTCACATTTGACAACGCCCAAGCTTTGCCACTTAACACAAATGCAGTAAGGTTTTCACATGCCTTTCTAAAACACAATTTTATTGAGGATACTAAGTAAATGACTGCTTCATTTGACTTGAATAATTATACCAGATGATTCTCATTTGTGAGCAAGTTGATATCAAACATGAGTGATAAAACTTCCTTAATCAAATGTATTCTTTCTAGAATTCTATCAATTATATCTATAATATATCAGCAAATCAAAATGTCCTGCTTTGACCATGTCCATAAGTTCCAAAAATTATAATGATCAAATATGCACAGGTCCTAGTATTTAATCTATTGTTGCACGACCATTGGCAAATTACAAGTGTGTCCCATGATGACACTGTAATTGCAATTAAGCTCATAAGTATAAAATTGTCATTTCCTTCTTATCTTTTGCAAGAATTGTTTCTTGATGAACTTTGTTCTAATTTTTGCATAACCCAAGTTGGCTACTGTTGTTGGATTTTGCACATAGGTGTATTTACAAAATGACAGCACCTCCTCAGAACTACAAGGGTTGAAAGATAAGTTGACCAACATAAGAGCATCCGATCAAACTGGACCATCAAATTTGACACTTGCTATTGAAGCTGCGCTCACATATTTCCCTACCAATACTCCAAAATATCTGAAGGTACAAGTTCTATGAAATTTCAAATCAATAAATTAAGTCATTAGGTATTATTGTGTTACATGTGTTTCAGTAGTATCATTAGAACAACAGTCATAGAACTTAGTCAAGAAACCCCAAATTAACTAACCAATTTCTAACCCAAATATTGTAGGCATTAACAAGATTAAATTGCAATATAGAGCTTCAAATTACAACCATGCTACTTTGATTTTCAATCATCATGGATTTGATAAACTTGTGTTTATATGTAGTTCTAGCCATCACAATACACCTAATATGACATATGTGTTATATAAGTTAAATCTATAACAACCCCTTAAATGTCAAATTTAAAGATCAACATATATTGTACTTTGTGAACACCTAATTGCCAGCAAGAGAAAGTCTTCAAGTATTATTTTCTTTTTAGGAATTTTAATGATTTTGTGTTGCATTTTCATATGGGTAAATTATGTATCAAAAAGCAAGATGAACTTGGAAAGAACTGACTAGGCATTAGAAACAACATTGTGATGCATAATTCACATATTTACAACGCAAAATTAAATGCACTTTCAATTTTGCAACTAGTACGATCTCCACTATGCTATCCATGTTGTAAATGAGTCACCATCCATAATGTGACAAAAGTTATAAGACATTGATCAAACTTCAATCCTTGATATGTTCAAACATTGGAGTAGAACCACAAAAGAAGTGGCAATATCCCTTATAAGCCATGAGAGATTTGTGCAATTATCATGATGTGCAATGTTGACCAACAATGATTCTGATTTGCAGATTATTATTGTATTGACAGATGGCCAGTTTGCTACCACTGGGAATCCAAACCAAACCCTGCCAGTCAATGAGATCTCATCCAACAAAACCAAAGTATTTGTGTACAAAATGTTGCAAACAATTACAACAGATGATGACCCATACTTGGAGAGAGGCTCAAACCTACCAAGCCAAATTTGTGAAGTTGATGGAACATTTGAGGTCATATCCCAAAATTTAGACAACCCTTTATTTGCAATAAAATCCTTCTATTCTTTCCTTGCCAATACCCATATTGTTGCAGTAAACCAGAAGCCCTATTGGAGCAATGTATATCCTTCTTTCTTTGAAGGATCACTGTGCATGACTGTTACATATCCAGGTAAAATCCCCTTAGGGCTGTGATTTCAATATTAACTGTATCATCTAAACCCAAAGTTGATTTGCCTGGAACCACATTCATGCCATGCTGCAGATAATAGAAGTTCTAATGAATTATTGATACAATAATTATAATGTTGAAATGCTGAATTTTTTTTCTTGTTGCTTGCATGACTGAAGTGGAGTTTGAAATGCTAGCATGGCATCATATTGAACCTATTCGGTGATGTTAAGTCAGCGACTTTTGGGTGGTGAAAATGCAGCCTTTGATTCCAATGGGGAGCTACTTGGTGTGGCGGGTATTGATGTGTTCATAGTAGAGCTTGGAATGCTTGAACAATCAGTTGAAGAAGCATTGCACCAAAGGCTGGTTGGGAATAATGTTCCTCTAAACAATTCAATTACTCTTCAGTTCAATTGTAGTTTGGAGGTAAGTTATAACTCATTCAAACATCTCAATCAATGTTTAGCGTTTTCTGTCCAGGTTTTCATGATCTGAGATACAACTTCATTCTAGTCTTTTAGAACTGGGGTTTTTACATTTTCCAAAATCAAGTAAAACAATGTCGGGGAAGAAATTTTCTGTCAAACAGTTATGGGCTGCCAACTCATATGATTAATTTCTACTTCTTCTTGATGTAATTTGTGACAGACATCTAAAAGCAACGCTTCTGCTGAATCATGTCCATCAGTGACCCAAGATGGTGGCGGTAATGGAGGATGTTGTCCCCAGACAGACTTCACGAGCACACTATCAGAGCTGGCCTGTTGTGGTGATTGCATAACAATGAACAAGAGTACATCAAATACTGGGCAACTTGTAGGAAAATTAGTGGGTTCAATAGTTGGAGGCCTCCTAGTACTACTCATAATTGGTGTATCAATTTCTTACTGTAACGGTTGGTTTTGTTTTAGTCTTAGTCAAAACCAGCCAGAGTCGAGTGCTGAAACCAATGAGACGGCCTCACCCTCACCTCCAGTTGACAACCTTTCAGTTGACTGCTTAGAACCAGTCATTAAATAGATCATTCAAGATTAGTCTAGCAGAAGGATTATCCATGAGAGAATGGTAACTGTCCTGTTGTTGGTTATGTTCATGGTTATCCCGTTCATTAGTATACATTAGTTCAAGAGCCTAGCATTTTGATTGGTAATTGTCACCATATACATGCCCCTTAAAAAGCAAACCAGCTCCATTGACCCACAGGCTCCAACTTCACACACAGTTAATGTTTCCACTTTACATTTTTAAGGATAGAGAATGAAGATAAATCATTCACCTTGGAACACGAATAGAATGGATGTATTACAAGTTTTTTTCGCTTCTAGAGGTGAAATCTCTAAAGACATTAGACTTATCCATAAACTAATGAAAACACAGCACCAAAACCCTGAGCTTGGTCATAAACAGGGTGAGATTAAAAAAACCCTGCAAAAACGGACATTAGCATTCAAGGGGGATGATACTCAAGCCCCCTTTACACTAGAGATTGAAAGTCTATGATTATTAAAATATAAAATCTTTGATTGGAGGAAAAGGATTGTGAAAGTAAAAAGTTCACTTTACACAAAGCTTGAAAACCTAGGGAACCAAGGAAATGAAAGTAGATGAAATCTTAACATGAAATGTTAAATGATAGCTTATGGGTAATGTTTCATGGTTTAATAGAGGTTAGGCCAAGCCCACCTATATTGGAGGTAGGCTTTGCTTGACCTTAGTTAGACCATGACTTTTAAAAATCTTCAAATTTATTTTAACATTTTGTTAGATGGGCACAAAAGTTGGTTATGCCATGAACTAAAAAATGCAAAAAATTTCAAAATTTTCAAATGATTTTTTGAAGCATCGATTACAAAATTTTTAATATATATATATTTTTGAGAAAAATATTGAGAGGAATTTTAGCATTTCCTTCCAAGATTTTTGACCGTAAAATGTTAAGGTACCTCAGCAAAGCCTATTTTCATTTTACACTACACTTGAGAGCTCGGGCCTACACTTGAGAACTCAGGCCCACACCTGAATGATTATTGAATTTCCATGGTCACGGGCACTCACTGTAGTGTAAAGAGGGCCTCTGAATACCAGCAAATTTTGTGGTAAACTGAATTTCATCCGGTTTTCCTTTTTGCTGAGCACCTCCACTGGTAGTACATATATTTTCACTGCTCCTACCTGTACAGCTACTATAATTACTCTTATCCTTTTGCATTAAATGTTGAGTTTGTACATTTCATACCCGAATACAAATTTGATAAGATTTCCTCACTTTCCGGAAACCACTCAAAGAGGGGTTTAGGTGTGAAAGGAGGCCCAAACAGAAAGACAGGGTGAAGACAAGGTGATTTTACAGATAACTGTATTATTATCAAGTCACCAGTGCTATTTTTTTCCTATTCATTTTTCACATTATGACAATCACAAGTTTAGTTTTAAAAATACATATCATCTAGCATCAGATCCAAAACCTCAACAATGTTGACATGGTTCATGTCACATCATTTTTGGATTCTACCCATATTTTGGAAGAACTGTGATTTTGGATGTGTTGCATTGGTTGTTGAATTCCTTTCAACATCACAATACATGTCTGAATACAAGTGCGTCAAATTGAAAAATGTCTTTTGTTGGATTCAAATCATCACTATAAGGATCTCTCCTTTCACACAGGTTGAGTTGTTAGTTAATCTTTCTTTTCACTTTGTCCTTTATGCATAGTTTTCCATTTTGTGCTATCAAACACAACTCATAGTGCAAAAATGTTGGACTCCTCTCCACTTTTCCATGTCCATTTGCATGAATGAGTCATGCCTTGGTTCCCTTGACTTGTGAGGTGATTTTGGCCTCCCCTAAAAGTGTTGGATCTAAACACCCCAGGGGTGATGATGTCTCAATGGTATAGCCCATTCTGGGATGCTGGGACCTCAAAAAGGTCCTGAGTTGAAACCCAGTGGAGTGCAGGTGAAACTCCTGCTGGCCCTCTGCCAATGAGCTTGACTTGGGGGTCGCAACTGCTTGCCAGGTCTGCCGTTGCGTTTCAAAAAAGAAAAAAGGTGTGGATATAAACAACTCTATGCTCCATGGGGACATTTAGTAAATTCGCACAAAAAGCAAGTTCCTCATCATCAGACAATGTACTTTGGTCCTATTGACAAACCTAATTGTTCAACAGAGGTCTCTCTTTTTGGAGGAGCATAAAGTCTTCATTACAATGCTATACCATTAAAAAAAGTTATAAGAGATATTTACATCAGCATTCAAACAGATTTCTTCATTGATGGGCCAACATGAAGTGAGGAGCAAAGGGCACTGGAGGCTTTCTTATCTCAGTTTTGTGCGTATTTTATAAACAGAGGGTGTCAATGGTGTTATAGTGTGCGCAAGCGATCTCTATTTTGAGATGCACTATTGTAGTAGGTGAGGGTTTTTCTAGGGTAAGCATCTTCTCAGAAGGCCCTTCCCTTTCCTTTTTTATATGCTCCTTGCGATAGGAGGGGGTTCAAGAACTTGATGTTCCCCTTGTGATTCGCCCTCTTTGGTGGTTCTTTTTGTCTTCTTGTCCTTCCATTTTGTTCTTTGTATTCCCCCTGTTCGGGTGCTTTGGTTTATTTTGCTTTGGTTTATTTTTAAATGGCAGGGTTTCAGCATCATCATATAAAAGTCAAAAAACTGTGTAGTGAAGGCTGTAGTGAAATCCCAAAGAGAGAAAGTGAGGTGACCATCACTAGCCCCATCGGTACTTGGAAAAAAGAGAAAAGAGAACACAATGGGATTTTCAAAACGTAATGAATACTAATTTACACTAAAGTTCAGAAAAACAGAGTTTAAAAACTAGAAAAGGAAAGAGGTTTAGCAAGTTGGTTGCCATTTTTGTTTCAGTTCTGTGAAAACTGTAAGTAACGTTATGTCCTTTCCCTAAATTTTTTTGAGCTTTTCACTTATTAACTTATTTGCTTACTTATTTCAGATTCTGGAAATAGATCAGATAGACAGTTGAAGAATGTGGCCATTTATTTTTTCTTACAGTGCGTGGATTTGCAGACAAACACGATAGAGTACACACCCAAAAGGAGGCAATAGCTTGGCGGTTGCCAGGCTTTGCCATGGGAGTCACACTTCCTAAACTCAACTAATGTTTAAGTGGGTAGGTGTCACTTCTTAGTTTATTTATGTTACAACTTCCCCATGGGCCCAGAAGCCTTCAAAGTCAACATGCTGTAAACTGCCAAACTTTGTTACATAAAGCATTCCTGCAATAAAGAATTGGAATTGGAGAAAGAAAGAAGTAAGTCCTAGAACATTCTATAATTGCTAAGTTTTAAGGGGGAGGTTACTTCTTAATTTTATTTCAAATGAGATGCAAAAAAATATAGGGTACAACTTAGTAAAATAAATAAATTTACAAATTCATTTCAATGTAGGGTGCCAAGAATTGAATTATGAGAATATTTTTAATTTTAATAAAAGAATTCATTAACACTTTTATTATTTCATAGCATTAAAAAATACCCTTTTATCTCACGTGTGTCTTAAAAATATATATATATAAAGAGTAACCTCCTGGAGGCTAAGTCTCAAATTATGTTTAATATACAAAAGGTTTAACATCATATTAAAGATCAAAATTCAACTAAGTGCCAAATCTCTGATGTAAGTTACCAAAGGCTGATAATTATAAATCAGAACTCAACTACCAACAACAGCAAGAAACAAATAAGATTTGGAAATTGGGGCTGTAGAAATTTACCATGAAGGTAGGTACCAGTAATCTGTGTAGTTGCTAGTGCACCAAAGAGATTTGGAAAACTGAAGAATGAAAGGTGGGTAAATTGACTTTTTTCCTCAATCATGAACAAATAGGAGCCTCTTGAGTGCTCACCAAGCAGCAGCAGCTAATGACTCCTAATCTAAATCTATGAAAATAGAGGTTGCCGTCCCTAGTAACAAGGAGGCTCTTTGTCACAGTTAGCTGTGACATCCATTTATAGCACAAATGGTTGGTAGCAATCTATGTGTCCTGCCTGTAAAACTAGATAAATTTAGTGCCAAAACGCGCCAAATTCCAGCAAGGATTAGTTCTAGTATTACTATTCCTTCAAGGAGGACCCACATCTGCATCTGCTTCCTTGCTTGCTTGCTCATCAGATCAGGCTCTCCAGGGCTGCTCCTACAAGAAATTCATATGAAAAAGCCTGCAATCACATGCTCGGATCTAGACTCTCCACACTCTCTATGTAGATCTAGACCGTCGAGTCTATTTAGACTCTCTAACTAGACCTAGACAGTCTAGACTCTGGGGACAGTCTAGACCTAGAGAGTCTCCAGAGTCTAGACTGTCTAGGTCTAGTTAGATCTAGTTAGAGAGTCTAGATCTAGTTAAAGCTAGATCTAGAGAGAGAGAGAGTCTAGAGAGTCCTTAACTAAAGATAGAGTAATCTCTCTAGACTCTCTAGACTTTTAGACTTTCTATACTCTCTAGACTCTCGCTCTAGATCAAGAATCTATAGACTCTCTAGGATTTCTAGACTGTCTAGAACTCTCCAGGATCTCAAGACTCGCTATCTAGATCTACGCTCTCAAGGTTCCCTAGACTGTCGAGACTGATCTCTATCTACCCAATCAGCCAGGCGGTGGAATCTAGAGGAGCCTCTACTTTGTCTAGTGGGAAGAATAATGATCTGTTCATGCGTTTCGCTCTGGCAATTTTTTTGAAGAAAGTCTATCAACTCAAGGCAGGAGGAAACTTGAAGATTACTTTAAGTACTCGAGTCGAACTAGTGGGTCCGCTCTTCCTACAGACCATAGTCCACAGGTCTGGATTTTTTTGCTTGTGATTCTTCCTTGCATTGCACAGAACTTTCTTGGCCTGGGCCCTGGCCAAGGCCACTTCGAAGTCATGCTGACCATTCACGGTTTCTCGCAGGCGGTAAGTCCAGCTGGTCAGATCTCCATAGCAGCTGATACTAGCTGTTGCAGCAGAGTTTGTGATCTAGCTACAAGCTTTAGCAGCTGCACAATTTGATGATTTCTTCTTTCTGAGAGATCAGAAAAGAGCGCACTGGATCGAGAGTGGTGATCTCATGTAGATCAGGTCCATGAGAGAAGTTGGAGAACTAGTAGTAGTTCAGGTACCAGAGAAATCTGTGTTATTATACTGCGGTGAGAAATTGCAGTTCCGTGCGGCGTCGAACAATTGCAAAGGGTCCAATTAAGGATGAGAAGCCGAAACTCCTGCTCGCGAGCTTCTTGGAGGGAGATATGACGTCTCTCGATCAGTGCGACTTGCGAGATTCTCCTGTCGATGGCTGGCCATAAGATTGCGGCCGGGTGTAGTTATGAAAGTTTCCGACTAGGTAGCTGTCGAAGCTGATCAGGAGCTGAAAACATCAAGCGATTTCTCCAGGTGTGATCAAGCTGCGCCCGAGGAGCTAGACAGTGGGATCCGAATAGCAAAACTTTTAGCAAGCGCGGATGTAATGGGAAGAAGCAGCTTCAGGTGGTCGTGTGCAGCAGGTTCAGTTGTTGTAATACAAGGAGTTCTGGTGGCGGCGCTTATAATATGGGCTCTAATCGCAGCAGCGCCGGGGGTGCAAGGGGACGCAGGGAGTGACTTCCTCAATGAGAAAGAGACGCAAGTGGTGTTAATTGCTAAGCAAGTGGAGGTGAATGACGCTCAAACATGCGGTAAGCAAAGAGATTACTGCAACTATTGCGGGATCTCTCTCTCTCTCTCTCCCAAACACACACACACACACACACACACACACACACACACATCAGCTAGCAAATCTAAAAGCTTGAGAATACTATTGTATACACAAATTATGCCGCAGTCGAAGATCAGGCATGTACACAATAATCTGATGACAATCTTCAGATAATTTAATGTTTGCCGGGGGATTTGAAACAGAGCTAGTCCAGTCATGCAGCGGCTCGGGTAACTGCTCCCGATATTCATGCTGGCCTTTACTTGGGGAGAGTTTCGAGTGTGTGGATGTGACAAACAACAAATACTGCACGTCTCAGTCAGGCCATGGCACTTGTACACAACTGCGAGCAGACTATAGCAAAAGCTACATAAGGTACTACCTAAAAGAAGAATTTCTCAAGTTGACTAGCTCTAGGTAGAAAACATTCAAGCTAGGTTTCTAGAGAATCCACACATCCTGCTGCTGTATTGCAACTAGATTTGAATCCACAACTGCAGCTTTACATAAGATACAGGACCAGAACCTGAGTACTTGGACCATGTGGATAGTAAGCCATAAATCTATATTGAGTTCATCTGCATGGACATAGTTGGAATTATTATTATTAATGATCTAGTGCAGTTTCAGCTGATCATCTAACAACAGCTGCTTGCTGCTGATGAGTGGAAACTGTCTTGTTGTTGTTGTTGTTGTTGTTGTAATTTCAGGCTTCCTCCATTTGCAGCCAGGGAGTTAACGAGTCTCCCAGTGGAGATAAGCAACAGTATTTGCAGTCAAAGGCAGCTGGATCCTACATTCGAAAACATCTCTGCACCCACAAGTTTCAATCTTATGTATTTTGGAGCTGTTGATGGATCTTTTCGCGGATTCCCTGGCAGGGTTAGCATTATTAAACCAATTACCCTGAGCTGTACATGTACTGTACTATTCTATCAAATACCTTATCTAGTTAAATAGATCAAATCCTGTGAAGCAATTAAGAAATTGGTAGTATAAATAATTCTCCAGACTGGTTCAGAATCAGTTTTCTGCAAATTCTCCAACTCTGGCATATTCAAACTTGAGCAAGTTTCTGTAATTTTCTCCACTAAGTTCATGGTAGATGTAAATTTCCCTAGGTCCCTATAGTCATGATGGAAAAAAAGATCTGTAGTTATGAAGATGTGATCAATGACTTGTACAACAAAGATGATCTTCTTGAAAAATCATTATGTTGAACATTAAGTAAATTAACTTTGGTTGACCATGTTTTGCAGGAAGAAAACATAAGTGACTGCCTAAACTATGACCCGCGAATTCGACCTTGGTAAATTTATCCCTCTAGCTAAGATCCTAAACTTTCAGATATTCATGTCAAGCTATAAGATGGTCACAAACTGTTCAAATGGAAAATTGGAAACTGAGGTATTAATTTAGTTCAGAGATCTTCAACAGAGTGTATAATTTAAGCCCCTGTGGAAAATGCACAATATTTAAAGCCTATTTTAAAAACCAGTTTCTTTTAAATCTCTTAGTATAATCAAATATGTAGACATCATGATTCATGAGGCTTGAAATGGGAGAATTTTGTGCTACTAAAAAGCCTAATGAAATCAGTTGAAATTGTTGATTCAATTTGACCAATTCATTAATGATCTTGCTGGGTTGGCATGTAATATATATATATATATATATATCTAGGTATACAGCAGGCATATCTGTGACAAAGGTTTTAGTTGTGCTTATTGATGATGGGCCTTCTATGACCAATACACTACCTGCTGGCTTTAAATTGCCAATCACTTATCTGGCTGCGGCTCAGAACATTGCACAACAACTGCTCCAAACTGTCGCTGCCCAAGACTATGTCAACATCATTATGTTCAACAGTGGTGGAAGTTACGAACTGTCTGCCAGTGGTCCTGTAAGTAAAAAAAATTGTTTCCTACTAGTTCTCAATCATCTAGAGCTAGAGATCTTCTGCATATCCTGATTTGAACAACATGTTTTGCTAGCTACATTTTCAGTATGCTGTCAAAGTTCCATAAGTGGAGCTCTTCCTGGTTTGTGACTTGGTTTTCAGATCACAAAAGAAAGAACTTTAAATGCTTTATGTCATGTGCCCACAAGCCTAAAATCACTGGGTTCATCATTAAAGACTAGTGTAGAATTGCAAGCTTACTTAATTCAGAGCTATATAGTATCTAAGGGTGTCTAGTAAATTTTGTGCTCTAGTAGGTGCTTGTCAAAGGCAATGTTACCTCAGACCCAAATGATCACCCTGAGCTGGATCCATTGGAGGCTGCATTACTCAATCAAACTGGGTCCAATCAACAAGGCCCTTCAAACTTGACAGCTGCAATTGAGTCTGCATTCTCAAACTTTAATGCAAATCCTTATGCTTTGAAGGTAACACATGTAATTGATTATCTACTCTAGCTTGACACTGACAGACAATTAGACTTGGAATATACAATTAGGCGTTTTTGGCAAAAGAAGGATCTAAGTAGTGTGTTTTGGAATTTTCATGCTTAAAATTAGGTTTATATGAAATTATGTTGACATGAATCTCGTTCATTTTATGTGCCAAGGATCACAAGCAGTCTCCTTTACCATGCTTTCACCCACTAATAAGGTGCAGCACCTGGTTTAGGGTTTTGGGTTTATCCTCAATTTCCTTGCAATGATCCAATTCATTGATTGCTCTGAACCACCAGGTTATTGTGGTGTTGACGGATGTGGGATTTGCCTCCTCTGAAAATGTCACACTACCAGAGACTCAGCTACAAACTGCTGGAGTTAAGGTGCTGATTTACAAGCTTCCCCAAGCCAATGATAACAATGTATATCTGTCCAACATCCCACTTCTGGGCAGCTTATGTCGCATTGGTGGGACATTTGAGGTGATTCAAGAAGATTTGGACAATCCTTTATATGCAATTAAATCCTACTTCTCGTACCTGGCTTCCACACATATGGTTGCTCCTGCTGTTGCTGGCAAACCTTTATGGACCAGCCTCTATTTGGACTTTGATGAAATCAGCAAATACATCACAACTGTCACTTTTCCAGGCAAGATTCTGCAGCTCTGAAACCCATATTAAGCTTTAAATCATTTTGAATTCTGCATATTTAATCCAGCTTTTGCTAATTAAGACTTAAGTATGGACATAACCAAACTGTTGTTCACAGAATTTTGAGTTTTCTTGTTTCCAGGGGTTGGGAACATCTCTTTCAGTCTAGCTAAAAGAAAAATGTGTGACATATTGCTGGGTTGTGGTCTTGAATCTTGAAAATTGCAGCTTTTGGAGCTGATGGACAGTTGCTGGGAGTAGCAGGTATAGATGTGTACATTGATGAACTTGGCAACTTGACAGATCTGGTGACCAATGCTTTACAAAACCGATCAAATGAGGGTAGTATTTACCCTACTGTTGCTACTTTAAATCAACTGAATTGTAGTGTTGCGGTGAGTAATTCTTCAACCACAACTTGAGCTTCAATCCTTGACTCTATAAAGGGTTCAAGGTTTAGGGGTTCAGGGTTTCTGTCCTTGCAAATTTGGTGTTACTTGGTGAAGTTTCATTGTAGAGAAGCAAGCAACAGAAATGCTACCTGGATGTGGCATTTTGATTCAAGATAGCAGCAGATCTGTAACAGATCCTCAGAGACAATGAGCTATAATTTTTTGGCTTAGGATTTTGTGGGCTATATTATGGATTGGGATCTAATTCACTGTTGTCGATGTACTCTATGTTTTCCACAGAATGCAACTTCACCTGTTTCTGCTGCGCAGCGGTGTGGATCAACTGCATTGCCTGCAAATGGAGGGCTATGTGAACAAACCGATTTGACAAGCAGCTTTGAAAGCATTGAGTGTTCTTGCAGCACATGCAGCAACTTTCAACTGGTGTCTACATCAAAATCAAAACATCATGTTGAAATTCTGGGGTTGTCAATAGGAGCAGGAGTTGCAGTATTGCTCATCCTAGCTATTGTTACAATCATCTGCTGCCCACAACGCAATTATTATAGTTCCTGTTGGACACAAATTAATAGGCCACCGAATGAAAATACAGTTATCCTACCAAATAATTCTCCCAATCAAACTCAGTCTCCTCCAATGAAAGTTCCAAGTGATGAATCTGATCTGCAATCAACTTTGCCACCATTCAGGGATTGAATCACTAGACCTGTGCAAAAGGATTCAAATGATTAGCCTGGGGACTTGATTAGGTCTGCAGCAAAAATGATCAATTGAATAGAACTACAATTTTTCTCTTTTTGTGTTGTTCATCATATCATCCCATTCTTTTACCATAGATATTCAAAAACCTTTGATGAAGTTAGTACTAGGGGGGGTGCAATTGTGATAGATAAGTCAATGTCATACATGTTATGGTTGACGGTCCAGGCTGAACAGGAAGTGAGAGACTGTGAGTCACTGTTGTTCATACTGCAAGTGTACACTATTTATTTCTTGTTTCTTCCAGTTTTAGTTTTGTACTTTTTGTGTTGTTCCTTGTTTCTTCTCAGTTCTGTAAGTCCTTATTTGGAAGTCTTTCTTTGACTTGAACAACAAAAAAGCTTTAATAACCTTGTTCTGGCTAAGTTCTTAATTGTGAGTTTGGGGGATTTCTCCATTCTCATGGGAGTTAATATAGTATTCGAACATCAGGTAGGTATGTACTACACGAGCGGGTTTAGGACCGAAACTATGTATAATTACTACATAGTTATGAAGTCTATGTTTTTGGGTTGTAAAACTATCATCCCACCTTACTTT
>Ga0116227_10011397_pt1 | contig 14958 bp, 4 predicted proteins | sample S1TSphgellanicum_FD_89693 | JGI IMG/M metagenome (GOLD analysis project Ga0116227, IMG submission 89693) | Host-associated microbial communities from peat moss isolated from Minnesota, USA - S1T2_Fb - Sphagnum magellanicum MG | ecosystem: Host-associated > Plants > Peat moss > Unclassified... | reverse complement strand
TTCCTCGATCCATCGCGCCGCTATGAGCTGTTGAACGGGACGATCTACGCCTTGAGTCCGGCCAAACCGCCCCATGCGGGCACCGTGACTTTCTTTGTTGCGCGCTTGCATGCGCTCGACCCCGGCACGTACTTCGTTCGCGCGCGGGATGTACTTGAAATTGAACCGGACGGCTCGCCCGAGCCCGACGTTGCCGTCATTGCCACGCGCGAAGACTATTACTCAACGCGCCATCCGAACGGGAGCGACGCGGCACTCGTGATCGAGGTCGGGGACGCCGAGCGAAATCCCCAGGAAAAAATGCGCGACTACATGCGCGATGGACGCATCCCCGTAGCGTGGCGAATCGATATCCCGGGCCGGTGCGTTGAGCTATGGACTCCAACTGACACCGAAGGGCCGCGGGCGATCCTGCGTGGCGAGGACCGATTCGAATTCGATGGTGTCGTCTTCACCGTGAACGAGATACCGGCGCTAAAGCCGTTGCCGTCGTGACAGGTCTACCGCCCACCAGTCAGGCTCGCTGGTCTCGAATTGGCGGTGGCGCTGGTGCATAGCGTTGACCTCGCGAGCGTCTCGCGGCCAAGGGGAGCCTCGGCGCGAGCCGCCGAAAGCGCACGCATGCTCGCGGTTTTCATGCTCCATTGAAGATGTCCGTTGCGCAGTCGTCGCTGGTTCGGGAGCGTGAGACGCGCATCGCGATCCTCGTGCCGTGCTACAACGAAGCGCTCACGATCGCGGCCGTCATCGCGGACTTCAAGAAAGTTCTTCCCGCGGCTGAGATCTACGTCTACGATAATAATTCCAGCGACGACACCGAGCTGGTTGCTTTGGCCGCCGGAGCAATCGTCCGGCGCGAGCCGCTGCAAGGCAAGGGCCACGTCATGCGCCGCATGTTCGCGGATATCGAGGCCGACGTCTACGTGATGGTCGACGGCGACGATACGTACGATGCCGCGGCCTGCGTCGGCATGATCGAGCGCTTGATCGAGAACCGGCTCGACCTGGTCAACGGCAAGCGCGTGCCTGTCGGCCAAGGAACCTATCGCGCGGGCCACCAGTTCGGGAACTGGTTCCTCAGCACCGCGACGGCTAAAGTGTTCGGTAATCGGGTAGACGACATGCTCTCGGGTCTCAAAGTCATGTCGCGCCGCTACGTGAAGTCGTTTCCCTGTCTAGCAACCGGCTTCGAGATCGAAACCGAGATGACGATTCACGCACTCGAACTGCAGATGCCGGTCGACGAGATGCCCGTGTCGTATCGCGAACGTCGCCCCGGTTCGCAAAGCAAGCTCAACACCATCCGCGACGGGTTTCGCATCCTATGGTTGATTCTGGCGCTGATCCGGGCCGAACGTCCGACCGTCTTTTTCGGCACCGTGTTCGCGGTGCTCGCGCTGCCTTCGCTTGCTTTGGGATTCTCGATCTACATCGAGTACTTGCAGACCCACCTCGTGCTGCGCTTCCCGACGGCGATCCTGTGCACGGGCATGATGCTCTTGGCGTTCTTGAGCGCCGCGTGCGGGCTGATTCTCGAAACGGTTTCGCTCGGCCGCCGGGAACTCAAACGCATGGTGTACCTGTCTCTCGAAGGTGTGAATCTTCTCCCCGCGCGGAGGCTGTTTGCTTCGGCCGTGCGCGAGGGCGCTTCTCCGGAGTAAGCTCGTCGCCGCGCCGGCGCGCGTGGTTAGCAGTTTTTCTCTTCCTCGCGTGCGGCGCGTTGCGCGTTGCTCCCGTCGACGCAGCACCCTCGCCGGCCCCGGCGCCGCTGATCGTCGAGCCGTTCGACTCGGTCGCCACGACGCCGAACCTCTGGGCCGTCTCGGGCTCGGCGTGTTTGACGGCAGGCGTGGCCTTGGTCACGCCCGCGACCTCGATTCCGGCTTGTCCCGGGGCGGTGAACGTGCCCGGCGCGGGCGCGCTGCAATTGACCGGGAACGGCTCGTTCCAGCTCGGCGCCGCCGTCTCGAAGGTCGCGCTGAACACCGCCCGCGGCTTCCAGGTGATCTTCACCGACGCGGCGTTCGACAAGGGGCCGGCGCCGGCCGGCGCGGACGGCATGTCGTTCTTTCTGGCCGACGCGTCGCAGGCGTTCGCGCTGCCGCAATCGACCTTTTGGGGAGGCAAGCTCGGCTATGTGGGCCTCCCGAACGGCTACCTCGGCATCGGCTTCGACGAGTACGGCAATTTCAGTTCCTCGGACGAAAACGGCGCGCATAGCGACGGCTTTCCGGGGCGCGTTCCCAACACGGTCGCGCTGCGCGGCGCGTTCGCGACCGGCAACCAATATCTGGGCGGCTACAGCAGCGCGACGGGGTTTCCGGAGTCGCTACCGTTTCCGCTCGCCGCTCCGGCCTCGGTGACCCGCCCGGCCCATCCGCCGACGGTCCGGATCACGCTCACGTCCGCCGCGCTGCTGACCGTCGAGATCGATCCGCACGACGGCAAGGGCTACCGCACCGCGTTTCGCAAGACGATCGCCGGCCTGGACGGCGAGCCGGCGCTCCCGCCGCAAGTCTATCTCGGCTTCGCGGGCGCCACGGGCGGCGCCGGCCAGCTCCATCAGATCTACGGCCTGACCGTGACGGCGCTCGCGCCGCCGCAGTACACCTTCGTGCCCTCGCGGCTCGCGAATTTGGCGGCCTGGTACGATGCGAGCGATTCCACGACCCTGCGGCGCATCTCGAACGGCGTCGTCGATTGGAGCGACAAGAGCGGCCACGGCAACACGCTCGAGCAGCCCACGGCGAAAGCCCGGCCGCAGAACGGGCCGCCGATTGCCGGCCTCCCGACGCTGGGCTTCGCCAAGGGCGAGTTCTTGATCACGGGCAACTCGGCGTTTTCGACCAATCTCTTCAACGCTTCGACGGCTTTCGTGGTCGCCGACGCGCCGACGGAGCGCGCGACGCAAGCGGTCGTGTCGTCGGGCCTACCGCCGACGTACGCCGGCCCGCGCTGGGAGCTGCTGCTCGAAGCCAACGGCCCGACCCACTTCGATTTCAATAACACGTCGTCGGGCCGGCTGACGACGAACGTCGCGTATTCCGGCCCCGCGATCTGGGCGCTCGGCGGCCGCGGCGGCCAACAGTTCATGCGCAAGAACGGCGATTTGCTGGCGAGCTCGAACGGCCCCGGCGGTTCGGTCGTCGACCGTCACCCGTTGGTGGTCGGCGGCAAAATGGGCGGGGCAGGCGTCTTGAATTTCCCGTTCACCGGTTCGATCGCCGAGATTCTGATCTTCAACCGCGACCTCACGACGACCGAGACGCAATCGATCGAAGGGTATCTGGCGTGCAAGTGGGGCTTGCAGAACCGGTTACCGGCGAATCATCCGTATCGCGCGACGTGCCCCGGCGCGAGCGGGCCCGCGCCCGTGGCCACGCCGTCTCCGCTCGGCGGCGTGCTTCCCGTGCTGCCCGAACTGCGTAGCTCGAACGGTCAGCTCGCGGTCTCGATCGTGGCCCATCCCGATAGCAAAGGCAATCCGAAGCTCTACTACAACGGCTCGACCGTGGCGCCGACCTTGCGCGTCTTGCCGGGCGACGTGCTCTCGGTGACGCTCACGAACAACTTGCCGGCGATGCCGGCCGGCTCGGCCTACGTCAACGACACGAACCTGCACTACCACGGCCTGCACGTTACCCCGAGCGCGCCGGGCGACGACTCGATCGACATGCTCGCGCTGCCGGGTCAAACGCTCAACTATCAGCTGGCGATTCCCTATAACCATCCGCCCGGCTTGTACTGGTACCATTCGCACGCGCACGGCGAAGTCGAGCGGCAGAATCTCAGCGGCATGTCGGGCGCGCTGATCGTCGACGGCATCGCGAAGTACGTGCCCGCGGTCGCGGACATGCCGGAGCGGGTTCTGGTCGTGCGCGATGCGTTGCCGGCCGGTCAGGCCTTGCCCGCGGCCAACCGCAACCAAGTCTACGCGATGGGCTGGGCGATGACGCACGCCACCACGCACGGCGCGCCGCTATCGCTCGCGGGCTCGCACGCGACGATGACGATGGGCGCCGGCACGGCCGTGCGTTCGAATAATTCGAGCGTCAGCCGCAATCCGTACGTCACGATCGATCCCAACTTCCGCAGCTTCACGGCGCCGAACGCCACGGGCGACGGTCACTGCACCGGGCCCGAGACGGCGGCCAAGACCTGGACCGTCAACGGCGCGACCAATCCCAAGATCGGCATCCGCCCGGGCGAGAAACAGTTCTGGCGCCTGGTCAACGCGGGCTCGGATACCTATCTCGACGTCGCGGTCGATAACGCGCAGTTGCAGATCGTCGAACTCGACGGCACGCCGCTCTCGAGCGGCGTGAACGTGCCGTCTAGTTTAGCGGTGAACGATTACGTCGTGCCGCCCGCCAGCCGGGTCGAGTTCATCGTCACGGGTCCGCCCGCGGGGAAGACCGCGTACCTGCGGACCTTGTGTTTCGATGCGGGGCAGAACGGCCCGGCGATGCCGGCGGCCACGCTCGCGACGATCGATCCCACGACCTCGCTCGCGGATAACCTACGCCACAGCCAGCGCGTCGCGGCCAAGATGGTCGCCTATCACTTTCCGTACCGGACGCCCAAAGCCGGGGCCAAACGCGCGGCCGACGCCGCCGTTCCGACCTTCACGAACCTGCCGGTCGCGCGCGCGCAGACGCTCTATTACAGCGATCAGAACACGATCAACGGGCAGGCCTACGATCCCGCCGGCGCGCCGCAGTTCTACGCGCAGAGCGGCACCGTCGAAGAGTGGACGATCGTCAACGACTCGGCCCAGGTCCACACGTTCCACATCCATCAGATCCACTTCTTGGTCGAAGCGATCAACGGCGCCGCTCAGACGCAACAGTTCGTGCGCGATAACGTCAACGTGCCCGCCGCCTCGGCGGGCGGGCCGGGTACCGTGACGCTGCTGATGGATTTCACCGATCCGCGCGTCATCGGCACGTTCTTGCTGCACTGCCATATCCTCTCGCACGAGGATGCCGGCATGATGGCCAAGATTCGCGTCGGGGCCGCGCCGCCGATGTCGCTGAGCACGACCGCGCTCTCCTTCAAGAACCCGACCGCGGGGGCGCAGTCCGTGAAAATCACGGGCGGACTCGCGCCCTACTCGATCTCGGGTTGCGGCGGCATCGCGAACGGCGTGATCGCCGGCGCCCTGGCGGAGATCACGCCGGCCGGCCAAGGCAGCTGTTTCTTCACGATCGCGGATTCGAGCGGCATCACCGCGAACGTTTCGGTTACCGTCGGCGTGGCTTCGGGCGGCATCACGGTCACGCCCAACAGCCTGAGCTTCGCTTCGCGCGCGGCAGCGGCCCAGAGCGCGACGCTCGCGGGCGGCAAACCGCCGTACACCGCGAGCGGCTGCGGCGGCATCGCGAGCGTCGCGATCAACTCGACCGACAACGGCGTCAACGTCGCACCGGCCGGCGCCGGTTCTTGCACGGTCACGATTTCAGATGCGAAAGCCGATCGTGCCACGCTCGCGGTGTCGGTCAACGCGTCCTCGACCGGCGAGCCGGCCGACAACATCACGTTCCATCACGATACCGCGCGCAGCGGCTGGTATTCGAACGAGACCACGCTGACGACGGCCAACGTCGCGAGCAGCAGCTTCAAATTGCTCGCGCGGCTGGCCGCGCCGGCCGGCATGCCCGCGCTCGGCAAGGTGTACGCGCAGCCGCTCTACGTCGGCGACGAAGCGACGACCGACGGGAAGAAGCACAACTTGATCATCGTGGCCACCGCGACGGACCAGGTGTACGCCTTCGACGAAACGACGCGCGCCGTCGTGTGGGAGAAGAACCTGACCAATCCGGCCGCCGGGATCACGCCGCAGCTCGCGACGGACCTCCCCGGCTGCTGGGACATTAACCCCAACATCGGCATCGTCGGCACGCCCGTGATCGACCGCGCGCTCGATCGCCTTTACGTCGTCGTGCCGACCAAGGAGAACGGCGCGTTTCACTTGCGTCTGCACGCGCTCGCGCTGCTCTCGGGCAACGATGCGGTGCCGCCCGTCGAAGTGACGGCGACGGTGCCGCTCGTGACCGGCGGCAGCGCGAGCGTCAACGCGCAGTTCAACTACAATCGCGCCGCGCTGCTCGAAGCCAACGGCAACATCTACGTCGGGCTGACGTCGCACTGCGACTTCCACAGCAACGTGACGCACGGCTGGATGCTGGCCTTCTCGTCGAGCTCCCTCTCGCTTACCGGGAATTTGATCGACGTGACGGCGGCCAATACCGGGACCAACTCGTATCTCGGATCGCTTTGGGGCAGCGGCTTCGGGCCGGCCGCGGACGCCTCCGGCAACGTCTACTTCGCGACCGGCAACGGCCCGTACGACGGCGTCTCCGACTTCTCGATGACCGTGCTGCGGGTGCCGGGAAATCTCGACGTCACGAAGGCCAGCACGTTCACGCCGTTCGGTGAAGCCGCCGATTCCGCCGGCGACTGCGATCTCAGTTCCGGCGGCGTCATTCTCTTACCGACGGTGAGCGGCGCGTATCCGCGCTTGGCGCTCGCCGGCGGCAAGTGCGGCGTCGGTTCCGCGAAAGGCGGCTCCGAAGGCTATCAAAAGTACATCCTCAACCGCGATCGCCTCGGCGGGTTCTCCGCGGGCGACGCCGGTGCGCTCTGGCACGCGGACACCGCCGGCCCGATGTGGGGCGGTCCGGCCGCCTTCCAGGACGTGACCGGCACGACGTACGTGGTTTGGGGCGGTAAGCCGCTCAACACCTACTCGCTCAGCCTCGCGCCGCTCGGGCTGAACGTGGAGTCGTCGGCGAACGTGGGCTGCCTCGAGTGCCGCGACAACGGTTCGCAACCCGTCGTCTCGTCGAACGGTACCACGCCGCAAACCGCCGTCGTCTGGGCGCTCAAGACGCCGCCCGGCTCCGGCGGCACGATCTCGCTCTATGCGTTCGACGCGCTCAACATGAGCCGCACACTCTTCGCCGGCGCCGCCGGGGTCTGGACGATCACGCCGGGCGCCGCATGGATCGGCGGCGCGCTCGTCTCACCCACCATCGCTCGCGGCCGCGTCTACGTTCCCACCGACGGTTCGGTCGCGGTGTTCGGTTTGAGTCAGTAGCGCGGTGCGCTGTTCAGCGGTCGCGTAAGGTCGACTCGTCGATCCGCGTCAAGCGGACCACGGTTTGCGCGTACAGCACCCCGTGCGCGTCCAGCGGTCCGGTCACGACGACGACCTTCCCGACGAACAGCGGCGCCGAGTAACGGCCCGACGAGATCGCGTCGGCGGCGTTGACGTTGATCGTCCGGCCCGTGCGCAGGCGTAGCACGAACTGCGTCTTCGCCAGCTGCGAGATCGTGCCGAAAATCTGGTGCGTGGGACCGGACGGCACCGTGGTTGCCGGGACCGGGGTCGCGACCGGCGCGCGCGGCGTGAGGACCGCCGGCCGCCGGAGGGTCTGCGCGCCTGCGCCGGTTGCGGCCAGCGCGGCGGCGATGAGTCCGAGGGCCGCGGTGCGGCGGGGAGACGAGATCATGGTGTCCTCACTGAGCGCGTAGACGACGGCCGTGCAGGCGTCGTCTGTTGGACGACACTACGGGTTGCGAATCCACGTCCCTGCTCTCGAGCTTCGTGGAGCGGGAACCCGCGGCATCGTTGAGTCGTCGGATTTGTGATGCTGCTTGCTTCGAGAGAATGCTGCCGCTTTCTTCGTGCCCCCGGGCAACCGCGAAATGCGTTGCGCGTTCATCGTTAACGTCACAAACGAAGTTGAGAGCGGACGTGCCACATGTAATCGAACGCAATTCAAGCCTTCGTCGCGAGCGCTTGAGAATGCGAGCGAAGGGAACGCGAGCGAGGCGACAGAACGGATTGAAGTGCTGTCGTGTCAGAGCTTTGAGGAACGTACGTGTTCTCGATTTTGATCGCGCGCACGTCTAGATAAGAGTCGGCGTATTTTATTGGTGCTCTGCTGGAGATCGCTTACCTGATGACGGCCGGATCGAAACTTTGTTAAAGGTGCGGACGGCGTGCATCGCGCTTGCGTTCCTCTTCGTCGCATGGTCGGGCCTGTCGAATCGCGCATCCGCAGCCACGCCGGCTCCGCTGATCAACGAATCCTTCCGGACGACGGCGACGACGCCGTACCTGTGGGGCTTCTCCGGCGATGCGTGCTTGACCGCGGGCACCGCGGCGACGCCCTCGACCTCGATTCCGGCCTGCGGTGCGACGGCACCCGTCGACAGCGCCGGCTCGGGAGCGCTGCAGCTCACGACCAACGGTCAGTTTCAAGTCGGCTCGGTTGAATCCAAGGTCCCGCTCAATACGGCGATCGGTTTCCAGATCGTTTTCACCGACGCTCCCTTCGATGCGGCGTCGCCTGTCGGCGGCGACGGTTTTTCCGTGTTCTTAGCCGACGCGACCCAGGCGTTCTCCGTTCCGCAGACCGATTTTTGGGGTGGCAAACTCGGATACGTCGGTCTGCCGAACGGCTACGTGGGAATCGGCTTCGACGAATACGGCAACTTCAGTTCGTCCGACGAGGACGGCGGGACGGCCGACGGGTTCCCGGGGCAGGTGCCTGAAACGGTCGCCGTTCGCGGCGCCTATGCAACCGCCAACCAGTATATCGGCGGATACACGGGCGCGACGGGCGTGCCGCAGTCGCTGCCTTTCATGCTCGACTCGCCCACGTCCGTTACGCGGCCGGCCAACTCCCCGACGATCCGCATCACCTTAGCGCCGAGCAGCGTGCTGACCGTCGAAATCGACACGCACGACGGCAACGGATACCGCACCGTCTACAGCAAGGTGCTCGCCGGCGTGGCCGGCGAGCCGCCGCTGCCGGCGCAGTTGTACGTCGGTTTCGCGGCAGCGACGGGCGGGGCGACGAACGTGCATCAGATGTACGGGCTCACGGTCACGCCGCTGAGTCCGGCGCCCACGTCGTTCGCGCCGACGCAGATTCCCAACTTGGCCGCGTGGTACGACGCCAGCGACACGTCGACGCTCGTGCGTTTGCAGAATAGCGTGAGCTCGTGGAAAGATAAGAGCGGGCACGGCAATACGCTCGTGCAGACGAGCAGCGCATCCATGCCGCAGACCGGGCCGAACGTCGACGGCCTCGGGGCGCTGGGTTTCTCCGGAAATCAGTTCCTCTTCAGCAACAACCCCTCGTTCTCGAACAACGTCTTCAACGCGTCGACGCTCTTCGTCGTCGGCAACGCGCCGACGACGAGCGTGGCGAGTTCCGTGCTTTCCTCGGGTCTCCCGCCCGGCTACGACGGTCCGCGCTGGGAGCTCCGTCTCTTCGAGAACGGGCTCACCCATTTCGACTTCAACAATATCTCGACGGGCCGCATCGGCGCCACCGAGAATTACGTTGGGCCGGCGCTCTGGTCGGCGGCCGGCAGCTTGGGTTCCGAGTATATCCGCAAGGACGGGAACCTATTGAGAACGTCGTCCGGGCCGAAGGCGACGGCGGTCGGTTCCTTTCCGCTGATCGTCGGCGGCAACGCGGGCCCGTCGAAGAAGTTGACCTACCCGTTCACCGGGTCGATCGGCGAGATCCTGATCTTCAATCGGTTCTTGACGACCGCCGAAACGCAAAGCGTCGAAGGATACTTGGCGTGCAAGTGGGGCCTTCAGAACCGGTTACCGGAAAATCATCCGTATCGCGCGGTCTGCCCGGGTAGCGTGGCGGCGGCGCCGATTCCCACGCCCGCTCCGACGTCGAATGCCATCCCCGTCATTCCCGAGCTGCGCAGCGCCAACGGTCAGCTCGCGCTCACCGTGACGGCGAAAGCCGACACGTCGGGGAACCCGCACCTCTACTACAACGGCTTGCCCGTTCCGCCGACGCTCCGGCTCCTGCCCGGCGACATCTTGTCGGTCACGCTGACGAACGCGCTGCCGGCCATGCCGGTCGGCTCGCCGTACGTCAACGATACGAACCTGCACTTCCACGGGCTCCACGTCAGCCCGAACGCCCCCGGCGACGATTCGATCGACATGCTCGCGCTGCCGGGCCAAACGCTCAACTACCAACTGGCGATTCCCTACAATCATCCGCCGGGCTTGTACTGGTACCATTCGCACGCGCATGGCGAAGTCGAGCGCCAAAACCTCAGCGGGATGTCCGGCGCGATTTCGATCGACGGCATCGCGCAGTACGTGCCGAGCGTGACCACGATGCCCGAGCGCGTGCTGATCGTGCGCGACGCGCCGCTGCCGGGACAAGCACTGCCCTCGGCCGATCGCAAGCAAGTCTACGCGATGGGCTGGGCGATGGCTCACGCCGCCAAGCGTTACGGTGCGCCCCTGAGCCTCAGCGGCACGCACGCGACGATGACGATGGGCGCGGCCACGGCCGTGCGCGGCTCGGACTCACGCCTGACCACAAACCCGTTCGTCACGGTCGATCCGAAATTCCGCCGCTACGTCAAGCGGGCGGCGAACGACGGTCACTGCGTCGTGGGATCGCCGGAGACGCCGGCCAAGGCCTGGACGATCAACGGCGTAACGCAGCCGTCGATCGGAATCCGTCCCGGAGAATCTCAGTTCTGGCGGCTCGTCAACGCCGGCTCGGACACCTACCTCGACGTTTCCGTCGACAACACGCAGATGCAGATCGTGTCGCTGGACGGCGTGCCGCTCTCGAGCGGGATCAACACGCCCCAGTCCTTGACGGTCAACGATTACGTGGTACCGCCGGCCAGCCGGATCGAATTCATCGTCGTGGGACCGCCCGCGGGCACGACGGCTTACCTGCGCACGAGTTGCTTCGATGCGGGCGCCAACGGCCCGGCGATGCCGGCTGCCGTTCTCGCGTCGATCGACCCCACGACGTCGCTTTCGGACCAGTTGCGGCACCGTCAGCGCGTCGCGCCGAAGATGGTCGCCTACCATTTCCCGTACCGGACGCCGCAGCTGCGCTCGCGGGTTGCGAGCGTCGTGCATCTGCCGAATTTCACGACCATCCCCGTGTCGCGCACGCAGACCGTTTACTATAGCGATCAGAACACGATCAACGGCCAAGCCTACGATCCGGGCGGCCCTCCGCAGTTCTACGCGCAGAGCGGAACGGTCGAGCAGTGGACGATCGTCAACAACTCGTCCCAAGTTCATACGTTCCACATCCATCAGATTCACTTCTTGGTGCAGGCGATCAACGGCGTGAACCAGACGCAGGAATTCGTCCGGGACAACATCAATGTGCCCGCCGCGTCGACCTCAGGCCCGGGAACCGTGACGCTCCTCATGGACTTCACCGACCCGCGGATCCTCGGGACGTTCCTGCTGCACTGCCACATTCTGTCGCACGAAGATGCCGGCATGATGGCCAAGATCTTGGTCGGCACGGGGCCGCCGCTGGTCACCAGCACCTCATCGCTCAGCTTCACGACGCCCGCCTCGCCGGCGCAGAACGTCGCGGTGTCGGGCGGCGTGGCGCCGTACTCCGTCTCCGGATGCGCCGGCGTGGCAACGGGCACGCTCGTGGCCGGAAATTTGACTGTAACGCCGATCGCCCAGGGCAGCTGTTTCTTCACGCTGACCGATACCACGGGGATCATCGCGACGGTCGCCGTCACCGTGGGCGCGGGCGCGAGCGCAGTCGTCGTTTCACCCAATACGCTGAGCTTCACGTCACCGGCGGCCGCGGCGCAGAGCGCGACCGTTTCGGGCGGCGTCTCGCCGTATTCGGTGAGCGGTTGCGGCGGCATCGCGAGAGCGACGATCAACTCCACCGAAAACGGCGTCAGCGTTACGCCGCTCGCGACGGGTTCGTGCTCGCTCACGATCCAGGACTCGGCGTCGAACCTGACCTCGCTTGCGATCTCAGTTAATTCGGCATCGACCGCCTCCGCCGCCGAGACGATCACGTTCCACCACGACACGAACCGAACGGGTTGGTTCAACAACGAACTGACCTTGAACACCACCAACGTCGCGAGCGCGAACTTCAAGCTCCTGGGCACGCTGAGCCCGCCGGCGGGCATGCCCGCGTTCGGCAAGGTCTACGCGGAGCCGCTCTACGTTCAGAACCAAAAGACTTCGGACGACGGTAATCCGCACAACCTCGTGATCGTCGCGACCTCGAGCGACCAAGTCTACGCGTTCGACGAGGGCACGGGCGCCGTTCACTGGGAGACCAACTTCACGAACCCGGCCGCCGGCATCACGCAGCAGTCCTACCTCGACACCGGTTGCCCCGACATGAATCCCAACATCGGCATCACGGGAACGCCGGTGATCGATCGCGCGATGGATCGCCTCTACGTGGTCGTGCCGACGAAGGAGAACGGCGTCTTCCACTTGCGCCTCCACGCGCTCTCGCTCTCGACGGGCGCCGACGTCGTGTCGCCGGTCGAAGTCACGGCCACGCTGGCGCTCGCCACGGGTGGAACCGCGACCGTGAACGCCGAGTACAACTACAATCGCGCGGCGCTGCTCGAGGCCAACGGCAACATCTACGTGGGGCTATCGTCGCACTGCGACTTCCATGGCTCCACCACCCACGGCTGGATGTTCTCGTACTCGGCGTCGTCGCTCGCGCTGACCGGCAACATTCTGGATTTGACGGGCGCCGAAACGACGGGCGACGTGTTCTTGGGTTCGATTTGGTCGAGCGGCTTCGGACCGGCGGCCGACGCGGCCGGCAACATCTACTTCTTGACCGGTAACGGCGCGTTCAACGGAGTGAACGACTTCTCCATGAGCGCGCTGCGCCTGCCCGGCGATCTCGACATCTCGAAGGCCAGCTCGTTCACGCCGTTCGGGGAGGCCGCCGACTCCGAAGGCGATTGCGACCTGGGGTCGGGCGGCGTCATCCTCTTGCCGACCGTGAGCGGAACGTATCCGCATCTGCTGGTCATGGGCGGGAAGTGCGGCGTCGGAACGGCTAAGGGCGGAACGCAAGGGTACCAGAAATACGTGCTCAACCGCGACAGCCTCGGCGGCTTCCAGGCCAACGACGCCGGTGCGCTGTGGCACGCCAGCATCGCCGGTCCGATGTGGGGCGGCCCCGCAACCTTCCAAGATGCGAGCGGCAACAATTACATCGTCTACGGCGGCGGCCAACCGCTCTCGACCTTCAAGCTCGGACTCGCGCCAATTCAGCTAACGACGCAATCGGCCGCGAACGTCGGCTGCTTGGAATGCCGCGACGCCGGCTCGCAACCGGTCGTCTCGTCCAACGGCACCGCGCCGGGGACGGCCATCGTCTGGGCGCTCAAAACGCCCACGGGCAACGGCGGCACGATCTCGCTCTATGCCTTCGATGCCTTGAACATGAGCCACACGCTGTTTACGGGTACTGCCGGAACGTGGACGAAGGTGCCCGCCGCAGCGTGGATCGCGGGCGCCCTCGTCTCGCCGACGATCGCGAACGGCCGCGTCTACGTGCCGACCGACGGCTCCGTCGCCGTCTTCGGGCTCTCGCAATGAGCAGGGCGCGCTAGGCGGTCTCGGGAAAAAACCGCCTCTCGTCCCGCGCTGAGGTTTTATTGATACGTCCGCTTTCTGAGGATCTTGGGCCGACGGACGAAGGGTCGCCCGGCGAACTCGAAGGCATCGGGCGCTCGGTCGCCGCGCTGGAAAAAGAACTGCAGGCCGCCAAGGAACTCGCGCTCGAGCGCGAGGCCGTCGCGCGTGAGGTTGCGGCCGAACGCGACGAACTGTCGCGGGCATTCGCCGCCACGGTCACGGCGGCGCGCGTGGCCGAAACGGCGGCCGCGGCCATCGTCGACGAACTTCGCAGCGAGAGCGCGTCGCTGCGCTCGGCCTGTGACGAAGCGCGGGCGGCACGGGATGCTCTCGCGACGCGGTTAGCCGAGGCCCAAGAGCTAGCCTATGCGAGCGAAGCGGCGGCGGCGGAAGCGGCGCTCGAGCGGGATCGCCTCGCTTGGGAGCTGGCCGAGGCGCGGGATCGCCTCGCATGGGAGCAGACCGAGGCACGCGCTGCCGCGGACGAAGCCGAACGAACGATTCGTTCGCATGAGGAGGCCATTTCCTGGCTAACGGCGGAACGCGCCGGCTTGGCCGGCGAACTGGCCGAGGCCGTGGCCCACGGCGAATCGCTGCACGCGGCCGGCCGGCATGCGGAAGCAGCGAGCGAAGCGCTGGCGGCACAGCTGGAAGAACTCACACGCACGAATGTCGCGCGCGAGGCTGCCGTCGCGCAGTCGCTGGCCGAATTACGCCAAGCCTTCGTTATTCAGGAACGCGAACTCACCCGCATCGCCGACGAGCGCTTGCAAGCGGTGGCGCGCGCCCGCACGGGAGCCGTCGCCGCGGCGCGCAACGCGGAGTGGCTGCTGGCCGAAGCCTTCGACCGGTCGCGGCTCGAGCGCACCTTGCCGTCGGCGCGGGAGCGCGCCGCCGAAAGCGCGGCGGAGCAGCTGCTCGGGCTCGTGGGCGCGAGCGCGGCGGCGGCGGCTTCCGCTCGGACCGCCGAACAGCTCGCCGTCGCGGCATTCGAAGAACAACGGCACGAAAACCACATGCTCTCCGCCGCGCAGCGCGAAGCCGAAGGCGCGCAAGCCGCGCTGGCGGTGCGTTTAGCTGAGGCTGAACGCGTCGTCGCGGAGCGCGATCGCGCGCTCGCCGCCGCGCGGGTCGCTCACTGGCACCTCGCGGAAGCGCTCGAAGAATTGCGACTCGAAGCGGCCGTTCATCAGGTCGCGCGGCGCCGCGCCGAAGCGTCCGCGCTCGCCCACGAACGCGAGCGCGTGCGGGTCGCCGAGCAGGGCGCGTACGCGCTCGCCGACGCCCGCATCGCCGAATGGCGAGTTGCGGACGCCCTCCAGGATTCGCAGCTCGAAACGCGCTCTCTACGCGAGGCCGAAAACCAGCACCGCGCGCTGGCGACGCGCTTGGCGGAAGAACAAGCCCTCGCGCAGACCGAACGCGACGCGCTTGCGCTACGCTTCGCCGAACTCGAAACCTTGGCGCAGAGCGAACGCGACGCGCTCGCGCTACGC
>Ga0116227_10011396_pt1 | contig 14958 bp, 10 predicted proteins | sample S1TSphgellanicum_FD_89693 | JGI IMG/M metagenome (GOLD analysis project Ga0116227, IMG submission 89693) | Host-associated microbial communities from peat moss isolated from Minnesota, USA - S1T2_Fb - Sphagnum magellanicum MG | ecosystem: Host-associated > Plants > Peat moss > Unclassified... | reverse complement strand
GGAATTTAGGGCAAACTTGAAGCATAGCCGCTCCAAAATATCACAATGTTTCATAATGGGCCCATAAACTGCCAAAACTTTTCATAATGGGCCCATAATCTGCCAAAACTTTTCTTCTATGATCTATCCTCTCTAATCCAATAAAACCATCTAATCCCGTAAAGCCACCTGAAATTCAGGGTTTTCTTACACAGGCCCATAAGCAGCCCCTCCGACTATTTTGTTCTATCCTATTTAATCCAATAAAACCACGCAAACGTACCAACCTAATTTGTTCTATCTCTACCAATGATGGCTAATAATGACCCAAAGTTGGTGATGTGAAGTCGACTTTGGGAAGGCACTTACTTCCCACCACACAACAAATGTTCTATCTCCTTCCAATGATCAAAAAGGCAAAAAAAGGCTTGGCATGCATGGATGGAAGTCTGCCAATTGGGAGGACCGTTGATCATCGATCATAGTCTTCCAAAGGAGTGCACGATTTTTTAGATGACTTTTTTTTCTAGAATGTCTGAAGATGTGGGTGGACCCATCATGATATTTTCGTCCATGCAACTTGGGTGGAACAAAACAAGATCCTCAAAAGTTTTCACGACGGTTGGTGATTTTGCTGACATCAGTTGGGTGGGGGTCCATATGTCAAAACATTAAAAATCCCTTCTCAAATAAACAATAAAAGGACCCGATTGATCATTGTGCCTCATTTGCATGCACCTAGTTTTCAGAGATACTAATGAAAACACACGCACTCTAGTAGCCTAATATAAGTTGATTAACTGTTAGCTGATCTTTTTCATTGATCTTTTCCATTGCCAAGTTCAATGCACAACTGGGAACCCAAATCATGAATTCTTATTTCCTTGGACTTCAACCCAGAAACTCCTGAAAGCAATAGAGTTATCCGCTAAAGCCACCCTGTCTTTGGGCCTGCTTTCACCCCTATCCCCTCTTTCAATGGTATTCGCAAAGTAAGGAAATTTTATTAAATCTCGATATGGAATGCTGAAACTCAGCATTTAATGCACAAGGCTCAAGAGTACGTTCAGTAGTTGTACAGGTAGAGCAGTGAAAATGTATGTAGCAGCAGTGGGGGCGCTCAGGAAAAAGGAAAGACAGGATGAAACTCAGTTCACCACCAAAATTGGTTGAAAAACTAGTTTAGGTCCGAGTTATTTCGTTTTGTAAAATTTTCATTCCCAATTACACATTTGATGCACTATTAAATTAAGCTGAAGCTGGAGAACATCAAGCTGAAACTGGCCATTCTCGCCCCCTAATCGTGTGACTTTACAGATAACTGAAAAAAAAAGAAGGATAGCAAAAAAGAGCCTGTTACGTGAACCAATAGTCATAGCACACACTTTAATCCAGCAACAAAAGGGAGTTATATATATACATGATCAACCTCCCACCACTTAAAAGCCTCAGGTAGACGTCCTTACAACAATATGTGTCTAGGATAAGAGAGTTCTTTTTCTTTAATAAAGTTTTGGCACAGATTCAATATCTTTTTTATATTTGTTGGAGAGGGAAACAAGCACCTGACTCTCTCCCTCTCTCTCTCTCTCTATTGTATTCTATTGGATTGTATTGTGCCCCATTCTCCTTCCAAGAAGAATATAGTCCTCTTTTAAGGTTTGTCTGTCTGCCTGTCCCTATTTTCAACCTCTCTGGGAGTGCCCACAACCCTCTTGCCTCTCTTTTGGGTGGTTCTTTTTGTACCAGAGACTGGGTTGATTCTTTCTGTACTAGAGAGAGTTGGTTGATTCCAACTACTAGCTCCCCCATGGCTTCACCTGGAAATCATGTAGGGTTTGGCTGATTCTATGTCCTATTGAGCCTTCAGCCAAGCTCAGCAGGACAAGCCTACCCCTGAACTGTGAGCTAGAATCAGCCAAAATTTTGACAAAGCTGCTCCGTGGGATTATCAGCTGTAACAAAATCAACAAGGCCTGTCTATTAGGTCTACAGAATTGGCACCTTTGCACTCAATGCTAAACTCAGCATGAGAATTAATCGATTAAAAGGGAGAATAAGACCTAAGAGCTGGTAACATTTCTTTAGTACCTTACCCTGAGGTTAGTTTTGTCATTAAATAATCCTCAAAATAGTGAAAATATGAAGTTGGCATGTTGAAAATCATCATAATTATCATAGGCTATATTCTGAATAATTTCACTACTCATATCACAATATTATAATAGATGATGGAAAAATAATATATATAATTTCAAAATCAAAAAACGAATTCATTTTTTGAAAAAAATAAATTGTTTGTTTCATCAATGTGGAAACTGACCCTAAGGCTATGATATCTTCCAAATGGGAAAGAATGTGTACTCTAGGGCACACAGAACAAGCCTTTTAGTGCCTAAGTAGGTCTGTATCATCCCATTGAGGGTAGTGGCCTTGATGGGTGATCTTCACACTACAACTTTTTGTTTTGTTTCCGTTAAGGACAATGCAAAGTTGCATTTATCAACAGGAGTGAGATTGGAACCATTTCAAGACATGGGCACAAAGCCCAAATTAAAAGATGTAGCCTAGGTAAGAAAACATACATTCACATTATTGACTTGCTGTGTTGCCCACAGAAATTTGAACCACCTCCCAAGGTGACCGCCTAGTGATGTATATGGATACAAATTCGTTTGGGAAGAGCTTCAAACATGAGTTCATTGGTAAAGATGCTGGGTGGACCAAGTGTACTAAACTTGTCCATTTAAGGATAGGCCATTTAAGTGAAGTGAATGCTATAATTTTTACACATACAAAAAGAACATTCAACATCGCATTTTATTTTTTCCAATTTTTCTTTTGTGAATTTGCAACCAACATTTACAAGTACTTCCCTCGACTAGAACCTATTTAAAAATACTTTTGCATGCAAATGTGGATTTGGCTTGGCTACAACATACTCATTATGGTTGAATACTAGTGTGTTCCTTTTCTACATTTATTCTAATTTTAGGATCAATTTGTGCAAAGACATTCTTGGCCAAAAGACCAACCTTTAAGCAGAAAAAAAACTATTTAAAAAACATCTAAAGTCACCCTAAGTTCAAATGTGTTCTTCTTACATTAAAAATAATTTTGAGTAAAACTAAATTTGATTTTGAAGAACGTGCAAAGACTTAAAAGGACCCTGCTCAGATATGATCTTAAACCTCAATCCCAAAATTCTTGGCATCTTTTGGAGCTCAACTCATAACGCAATTGGTAAGACTCTGAAAGTTTTGATTTTATAATGTCTCCACCAAGGTACCATACAGGAAAATCCCTTGGATGCGGGCAGATTTGGTCATATTAAGTGTTGTTCACCTACACCCTCCCAAATATAGTGACAACCCTACTGGTACTTTCTGTCACTCAATTGGCTCCATCCTAACTCAATTGGCCTTGTGCCAATTGTTCAACCAAGAGGGGGAAAAAAAAGGGGTCCCTGTTGCCTTCACGCCGAAATTTGACCCTTCGCATGCCTAATTTCATCTAAATCCCCTTCAATTGACATGGACTTTCCCAGTTAGCATGCCATTTGGAGCCCATGAACATGCCCCAAAAGCAATTGTTGAAAAAATAAAATCATGCATGTTGTTGGATCAATTTAAAACTTTATAATGTCATTTTTAGGCATACTAGGCGTTTAGGGGTTAAATGCTTGATAAGCCAAATCTTGCTACATGCATTATAATCGAAAAATGGATTTTCTTGGTGTTTTAAATGGGTGTGGGCTATGGAATTTTTAACATTTTCCTTTTTTTTGGATCATGTGAGGTTTGCTAGCTTAAAAAATATAATTGATATGTGCCACGTCTTGAGATAATGTTTCATCTAAAAAATGTGTCATAAAGTTTTAAGAACTCACTAGCATACCCAAAATGCATAAACCATCTATGACCAAATAACAACCATGATGAATTTTTATGCCTAAAGATAATCTTAATGAACTCCAAAACTTGCCCTTTGACGGCTTGACCTTAAGCCCAACTAAAGCTAATTGGGTTGAAAAGTGGTCAAAAGCAGGGATAATCTCCTTCATAAAATCCACGATGTGGGTATTGTTTACTAAGGATGAAAAGACACAGCTAGGGGTTCATGCAATGATTTTTAGGAACGTTCGTTAATGGGCTAAGGTAATAAAAGACCTCTTAGGGGGTCACCTTGTCTCGTGCATGAAAATTATTCAATAATGGTGACCCCTTCTTCAAGCTACCCATGCTAGTAGTAAAAAGGAGCACCATAAAATAGTTTGGTAAAGGAAACAATGTTCGCCAAAGGTCCCTTGGCATCTCATAGCTCCTTAAAAATAGCAACTCAAGAAATGCTATTAAAAGTGTTTTTTACATTGATTTCCATCATGACCCAATTAAGGTGTAGGTTGGAGAAGGCTCTAATGCCACAAAGGATTGTCTCACAACCTCCAAGGGTCGATATTTGAATTGACGAAGGATAGATGTTAAATCAAAATTGAGTCTTAAATGTAGGCAATACAAAATAACTTTTGCATTTTTTTTCCATTGTTTGCCTTTAACCTATTTCATATTTTTCTAAAAAAAAATGGGTGATGCCCAAATGTGTCTAGGCCTATATTTATGCCCTTTTCTTGGGTGTGTAATGGACACTAATAGCATGTTTCTCAACGTCCATTACATGTCCAATATGTCTATAATTCATGGACCCAAATGGGTCTGGTTAGCAACAAAAATTATCACCATTTGAAGTTGCTACCCATTTTCAAAATTCTTCATAGTCACATTTTAACAATTTGAAACCTTTATTCTTACTTGAAGAAAACACATTTCAACTTTCTTTTTTGGGGGTACTTATTTTCTTCATGACTACATCACATTTTTTCAATGGATGCCAAACATTACATATCTTTAAATGAGATGCAATTTGTATCCATGATTAAATAAAATATAATGACCTATATTTCACACCATAAAATAACATAAATTCACATCCACAACTTCATTCCATGAATATAATGCCATATGATCACCACCATGTTTTATTATGTCTATAGTTTCATAATGACTTCAAGTCAAAACACCATCTTGTCATGACATTAACCATTCTATAATATTATGCATAGTCTTGCATATAAATAGAAGTCACTTCCAATTCTTTTTCAAACAACATGCAAAAAAATATAAGGTGCAACTAATTCATTAAGAAGTTAATTTTATTGTATATTTAAATGTAATTAGAGGCCTATAATTCATTGTGAGAATACACCAAAAATATATCAAAATTATTTTCAATTTTAATGAAACTAGTGTGTTTTGTGCTACTAGCCCAAGTGTGAAGATGACCCTAAGGTTAAAACCCAATTGTGAAAAACCTTTTAGAATTTATTTTCAACGACAAAAATGAATCCAAATTCAATATCTCCTACAACTTAAATCTAAAACTTATGGAATCAATTCCATTAAATTTTAATCATTGAAAACTTCCCAACAATACCAAGAATGCACCCCATTTTTTTCATTTAAAAATTATTATTGAATTTTTTAAAAGGAATTTATTTAATATTCAATTGTTTTCACATTATAAGTCTAAACAATATGAAACCATTTTAATGCACCCCTATTCATCAAGGGCTTTCCAATAATACCAAAAGCACAATTCATGACATTGTTGATGAAAATATCATGAATGATGCATGTGCATCATGGCCTCCTCTGGAATTTGGGGTAACCAAGTTTGTTTTATTTAAGTCTAGTCACAAAAAGAAAAAGGATCTAGTGGCACCAATGCCATTGTCCTTTCCAAGGACTGCATTTGACATGTGACCTTCATGTATTGGTTTATTATATGAAAATTTTCATTTTCATACAAGATCTTAAACTAGATATTAATTTTGAAACCAAGTACCACCAATGTAATATGATAAATATTTGGCATTTTTACAATGAACCTTACATTATGATCAAATGTACAACTTTATGTAATATGTGCTAGAACTTAATGTCAAGTTATAATCTGAATGTAATATATGCCACAATAAACACCACATGTTGTACATTATAATGGATGAAACCTCAAAGTTTGATCCCCCAAACCATTAAAACCTATGAAACATGGGTCAAATGACCTTTAATTAGAATGTTTAATACAACACTATAATTTTATTTTTTCAAGGGTTATAACTTTTCCTTTCAAAGTTCCTCAATCAAAACTTATATGTATGAATTTTTCAAGGTAGTGAAATTCATAACTTGACCAATTCTAGAATTGATTCTCACTTGGGAGTCCCTAATTGTAGCCATTTCAATGTATTCCTTGCCACCAATCACAAAGTATACTATAGGGAAGATAGTGGTGCCTCCTCCCAAAGGTCTAAGTTGTGTGAGTCAAATGAGTTTGGGTTGCTTGTGATTAGATTTTAACACCACTTGGCTCCAACCTATGTTAACCAACTTGCTGTTTGGTTTGTGCAAGTTAACTTGCCCATGAACTAGCACTAACATTATTTTGTCCTAAATTTGAAATCCCCTCTTCGAATTCCCATGTGCCTTGTTAACCCCCTAAGTATGCATAGCTAAGGAACATTCTTTGATTTTTTCTTCTTTCTATTGTATTCACTTCAGGGAATTACCATTAATACTTTGGGATGAACCTAAGGCACATAATATTGTCATTCATGTGGTGGATGTCATCAGATGGTAAATACGCCCTTGGATTGTGGTTGAGGAGGTGAGAGTTCAAATATCAATTTTCACATTTTATCGTCATGACTTCCATGATTAAAAATATTCATGATGATATGGCAAGATATAATAATAAATACACATACATGAATAACAAATTTCAGTGATCCATTGCAATTTCAACAATATGTCAATAATCAACAAAAAAAGTTTTTTTTTTAGCATTGGAATCACATGTCTAGGGCTATGACATTTTATACCCATCCTTAGTTCAATAAAAAAAAAGGACAAAATCGAAATCATTAATCCAATGCATTGCAATGACCCATCAATAATTTGAGATATTTTATTATTATCATTACTAAGTTATCTATAAAATATATATTAAAAACGAATTATTGCCACCACATCAACCAGCAACCCAATCATGTCAATAAACATGGCCTTTTAAAGTTGGGAAAAATATTCTAGCAAAAAAAAAAAAACTTTTTATATCAAGGAATATGAAAACCACCTTAAAAAAAACTTCATTGAAATGAATTTCGGTAGAAGCAAAAAAAAGTCAAACTTGCATGAATCTCAATCACATTCCTACTAGATAGGTATGTACCACAAATAATGAAAATAATCAAGAGATCAAAAGAACTTTACAACATAATTTGGTAATGGAGCAATGCACAACTTGAGTTTGAAGACAAGAAAAAAATATGTAACCATATTTTGGTATTCCAACAAATTAAATACAAAAATTTTAAAAGACATTTGAAAATCCTCAAGTGGTGATATTTTAAATAAATATTTTTTAAAAATGGAAGAAAACATTAAAATATTTAACATTTTAAGTCTTTAAATATTAATTTCAAAGTTGGTATTATCCTTTTGTAGAAGCGCAAAAGTGTGCACTATCCTTTTAGTAGAGGCAATGTTTGTCTCAAGGCAAATTGGTAACCCTTACTAAACATCTAATGTCTTTTCAAAATTTGGTTGTCATCCAAAACTTATTTTCATGGTACCCTTACCAAAATTGTAGAGCTATCCTTATTGGTTAATGTCAACTAGACTAGTGGTTCAATTACAAATATTTGAAAACTAATAACTTCCTCAAAAAAACTCCAAATTAAACATTTTAAGAGTTTATCTTATAGCCTTTATAAATATATTCCCAACACTATAATATTCATCCCAATTGGAGTTGATAGACCTTTGATATCATCAAGAATGTAAAGTTTGGCAATCAATTCGATGTAATTTGTAAATGGTTCAACAATCAATTCCATATGAAATTTTGATAATTCATAACTTCTTCAAAATGGCTCCAAATCAAGCATTTTAAGAGTGTATTTTCTAGCGTTTGGAAAGAGCTTTCCAAGAACATATCAATTGCCCCAATTGGAGTTCAGTACTTTCCCTTTGAAATCATCAAAAAGGTAAATTCAGTAGAAAATTTAATATTGGTTACTAGACACTTTGGTAGTCATTTTTGATAATTTGTGACTACTTTCATTAGGAATTTTCCACTATTTTCAAACTATTTTTATAGGTTTTTTTTGCAAATATTTTTCTATATATTTTTTAAATTATTTATATAGCTACTATAAAATACTAATCAAAATTATCCATTTAATAAACTTAACCAATTTTTTGGCATAAATGACTAGTTTGTTATAACTCAAACCAAAATTATCCAATGTCTATCATGATTCAATTTTCAATAAAAAAAACTAGTATAAAAACCAATGTTGAATATTTCTTTGAATTTTTAAAGAACTAACAATTTTAGTTTTTTAAAAATTGTCCAATTCTAGTTTTTTTTAATTGAAATCAAACAACTTATTGGTTTTGGTTTTTTTTATTTCAAGCCCCTTTAGTTAATAATGAAATCAATTACTTATTTCATGGCCAAACAATAGTCAATTATGCTACGATGTTATAATCTAAAAAACCTAACCATATAATGATATGAATAGTTTTTTGACAATTATGAACATGTTCATTCAATTATTAATTTGTAAATTTTGGTAGTAGGTGTTGACAATTCATCAAATCCTTTGTGTCATTGATTTTATCAAGTGATGTGATTCCCAAATTCATTTCCAATGTCAAAAATGGTGACCAAACATCTTCTACATTTCATTTACATTAATCACAACAATCTCCATTGTAACATTCTAACCTTTCTTTGCCATATCAATAAAATTCCACTAATTCTTTAAGCCAAGTTCAAAACTAGCAACAATTAAGATAAGGGAATGTTTCATCATGTTCCCACAAGAAAATGAACTTTTAGTTTCGAAACAACATCTAGTGAACATTCTAAAACAATATAAATACCAATAATTAATGTTAAAGCTAAGGTGTTACTACTTGTTATATCAATATTGGGTGAACACTCTAGAAAATGGGGAACCAAATGATATTTACAATCTACAATATCCATAGGTTATGAGTTCTAAAAACATCTCCTTGATAGACCAACAAAATTAGTCATTCAAATCATAAAATGCACATGGACATAATTTTGCCAAACTCACAATATTAACTTTTAAAATCTTCAAAAACACCTCAACTCACCTAGTTACAAGCAACTTCACGTCATTGCTATTGTTTTCACAACATAAAAGTTTTCCATTAGAAGTTACAACTTGGTTACAAATAACTTCATGTTGCTACTCCTAAAGTTGCAACCACCATGAGAAATCGCATCCATCAAAACCATAATACCTTGTAATTAAAATTCAAAAAACATCTCATATATAACTATTGTGCAACTATTTTTTAGGTATTACAACTAGTGTGCAACTATCCCCCTAGAAATACAATGTATTGATAAATAAATTGTCATGTTAGAAAATGAGTTCGTTATATTATAGTTGTAAGTGAGTTGAAAATGGGTATTCTATACGGTAATTTATACACATCATACAAACATATGTAGTCAACCATGTTTGACTTTTTTGGGGGTTGCATTGTAGTTGCATGTGGCAACTACTTTAGAATTGTTGTAAATGTGCCACTAAAGTAACAACTATGTTGCAACTAGGTACAATGTACATACTTGCAATCATGTCACATGTCCACATTTCCACCACCTGTTATGGACCGAACTAGTGTGAGGCAAGGCAAGGAAACATGGCTACAACCAAACGGGGAAATACAATACAAGACAAGACAAGATAGGACAATACTAGAGGACTAAGAGCTCTATTGATCCATCAACTGGTGTTGGTTTGCTGGAGGGCTGTCCCCTAGACCATCTCCTTTTATAACCATGAACCATCTATCTTGAGATGCCGAGACGTGCCTGCACTGCTGTAATTTGGAAACATGGCTGCACTGCTGCAACGTTGAGACATGGCAGCACTAAATGCAACCACTTTGGAGACGTGGCTGCACTACTACAACGCTGAGACATGGCAGCACTAAGTGTAGCCACTTTGGAGACGTGGCTACACTGCTACACTGCTGCATTGTTGAAACATGGCAACACTGTTGTACCCTGCTTTTGTGTTGTCGGATCCAGGCCATGACATTATCCCCTCCTCAAGCGACATCTTCCAGATGGAGCCGGTTTGTTAAGATACCGTTGGTGGAACCGATTAACTAAGTCTTGGGCATGAACTAGGTTTTCAACAAGCTCCCAAGTAATTTCAGAAGGAGGGTAGCCTCGCCAAAAGATAAGGTACATGAGCTTTCCACGAATCCTCTTAGAGTCCAGGACCTCCTAAACTTCAAACTCTTCTTGGCCTTCAATTTCGACTAGAGCTAGGGGTTCTCGATGACGTTCTGGGATCTGGTTTTCATGATAGGGCTCAAGCAAGGAGACATGGAAAACATTATGGATTTTGAACTGGGGTGGAAGCTCCAACTAGTAAGCCACTAGACCAACAAATTTGGAAATTTTGAAAGGTCCAAGGCGTTTGTAATCCAACTTGGCACATGGGCGAATGGTAGCAATGTTTTTTTTGAGAAGCCAAACCTTGTCTCCAACTTTGAAGTTTGGATGGTCCTTGCGTTGGCGGTCTGCTTGCTTCTTTTGCCACTCCTATGTCAGCTTGAGTTCTGCCATAAGGTCCTGTTGAACATGTCCAAGCCTCGTGGCCCTTTCTTCAGCCGAGGGGTTTACTGAGTCTCCAGGAATTTCAAGGCTGAACCTGGGATGAAAGCTGTAATTGGCAAAAAACGGACTGATACTGGTTGATGCATGCGTTGTGTTGTTATAAGCAAATTATGTTTGAGATAGTAGGGCTAGCCAGTCGTCCTATTGGTAGCTCACAGTGCAACGTAGGTATTACTCGAATGTCTGGTTTGTCCATCTGTCTCGGGGTGGAAAGTTGAGGATAGCCGAATGTCAACTCCAAGGAGCTTGAATAGGTGCCGCTAGAACTTGGATGCAAACTGAGGGCCTCTGTCGGATACAATTTCCTCCGGGAGTCCATGCAATCGAACAATCCCGTCCAGAATTGACTAAGCTGTCTCTTCTGCCGTGATCGACTTGGAACAAGGGGTGAAATGGGCCATTTTGGTGAGACGATTGACCAACTAGTATTGAGTTCTTGGCTTTGACAGTAGGGAGGTCCGTGATGAAGTCTATTGCAATAGATCCCCAAGGTTGGTTAGGAATTGGCAAAGGCTGTACGAGTCCAAAAGGGTGATGCATGGGAACCTTGGATTAAGCACATGTATCACAAGACTTGACATACTCTCGTAGCAGCCTATTCATCTTGGGCCACCAATAATTCCTTGACACTAATTCGTGAGTCCATGCCATTCCGAAGTGATCGGCCAAGGTATTTTCATGGCATTCTCTCAGGATCTTTAGGCGTATAGGTCCTTCGGGTACATAAATCAAGTTGTTTTGAAGGAGAAGTCCGTCTTGCTGCTCAAACTAATCCAGATCATCACGATTTGGGTTCCTTGGTCGTTCCTGGAATTCCTTCTTGATGTTGGTAGCCCGGGTATCTTCCTCAGTTACCATCTTGATGTCCATGACAAGGTATGAATCTGGGAGGGTGCTGATTGTTGCTGCAACTCGAAATTGCTCGGGCTTGAGTAAGGTCTGGGTCTGCTGGCCATAGGCCTCATCCCCCGTTCGAAGCTCATATTTTGAGCGGCGAGATAGTGCGTCAGCCTTCGCTTGCTAGGTGCCGGGCTGATACTGAATTTCAAAGTCGAAATTAGCTAGGAATATAGACCAGCGTGCCTGGCGACGATTCAAGGTCCGGGTAGTTATGAAATACAGGAAATTCTTGTGATATGTCAGAACTTGGATTCGATGTTGAGCTCCGGCAAGATACGGTCTCCATTGCTCGAATGTCGTGATGATTGTCAGGAGTTCCCTATCATAGACCTGGTAATTAATTTCGGCACTGGTCAGCCTCCGTGAATAGAAAGCAACCAGATGCAGCAACCCATCTATTCCAAATTGAGATAGGATAGCTCCCAAGGCAAAATCCGAAGCGTCTGTTTCCACAATGAATGGTTTGGCAAGGTCGGGATGTATCAAGATTGGTGCAGAGGTGAATGCCATCTTGAGAGTATCAAAAGCATTTTAGGCCGTTGGATTCCACGAGAAGGGCTTGTCCTTGCAAGTCAGGGCTGTTAACGGTGTTGTGATCTTGGAATAACCTTTGATAAACCGACGATAGAAATTGGCAAACCCCAAAAAGTGTTGAACATCCTTGACTGGAGATGGAGTAGCCCAACACTGGATGGTCTCGACCTTTGATTTGTCCATGAAAATGCCATCTAGAGAGATCACGTAACCGAGGAACACCACTGAAGATTTGTCGAATTCACATTTTTCTAGCTTGGTGTATAAGCCATGCTCTCATAACATCGCAAGCACCAATCGTACATTTTTGTCGTGGTCTTCCTGGTTCTTGGAAAAGATTAAAATGTCATCCAAATAGACCACGACAAATTCATCCATGTACTCTCGGAAGATATCATTCATCAGATGTTGAAAGACTGCAGGTGCGTTGGTGAGGCCAAAAGGCATGACCGTGTATTCGAAGTGGCCGTAGCGTGTGCGGAAGGTTGTCTTCCACTCATCACCAGGGCAAATCCTGAGCAAATTGTAGGCTCCATGAAGGTCAAGTTTGGTGAAGATCTTCCCGGTATGTAGTCGATCCAGGATGCCTGAAATCAAGGGCAAGGGATATCGATTCTTTTTGGTTATCTTGTTGAGTTCACAATAATCCACACAGAGTCGAAAGGAGCCATCCTTCTTCTTGACAAACAGAATTGGGGCGCCGGCTGGAGATTTGGAATGTTGGACGAACCCCTTGGCAAGGTTTTCAGTAAGGTAATCACGCAGGGCTTGGAGTTTCGGTTCCAATAGACCATAGATAGGACCAAAGGGTGGTGAGTGTCCTTCCTCTAGATCAATCGGGCAGTCATATGGACGATGTTCGGGGAGTTGATCAACCTTATTCTTTTAAAAAACATCAACAAAGTCCTTGTACTTCTCGGGAAGTTTGACAGGTTTTGGTTCTGATTAGGGGTTTTTGTTGTTGGCTGGGTTGATATGGATGGCGAAGACTTGAAGATTCTTAGCAGCCCGATAGAAAGGTCATGGCTCCATCAAAGAAGATCTGGACAAGGTTGGTTTTCTGGGTAGGATTCTCGACAGGATTCTTGACAAGACAAGGTTTGGTTCTGGCCACCGGGGGGTTCTTGACTGCAGGACTTGACAGAACAGACTTGACAAGACTGGAATTGGTTCCGACCCTCTTTGGGTTCTTGACCACAAGGTTTTTGGCAAGACTTGACAAGGTGTTATTATGGGCTTAGGGTTCTTGAGAGGTGCACCGTTGTGTGCTAAAGGTGAGGGTTCTAGATCACCAATCGATGATAGGGTTGTGCGCTTCTAGCCAAGGCAGACCAAGGATGACGGGATGGTGAGGGGTTGAGATGATGTTGAGAACAATCTTTTCCACGTGCTTGCCGATACAGAGTTCTAGAGGGGTTGTCTCGTGTGTGATTACACCAGAAGCAATGGTCCTCCCATCAATAACCTCCACCGGAACAGGGGTTGACTTCTTGACCATAGGAATGTTGTGTTGGGCGACAAATGTTTAGTCAATGAAAGAAGAGGTGGCGCCGAAATCCACCAATGCTGACACTTGTGGTATTTCTTCTGGAATACGAATGATGTCTACATGCTGAGTGAAGCTGGGACTGGGACCAACGGCTGAACAGGAGCCTTTGCAAAGGTGGTGTTGGGTGAGATCCAGTCGCACGACTCCTATTGTGACTGGATGTTCTTGTTTTCCAATACTCGAGGAGTTTCCACAACTTGCAGTTGAAGTTTGACAAGCTTTTGAGGGCACTGGCGAGTTATGTGCCCTGGGTTGCCACAATAGAGGCACAGGTTGTTTGTTCGTCGACGAAGTTTTTCGGCCTCTGTCAAAGGTTTGAACTTGGCTGCGTCAATCTACATCGGGGCAGGTCCGAAAGAAGCAGGTCGGGCAACTGTTGTTGTTTGGGGAACTAAGGGGAGCGTAGTAGGGCGACTGTTCCAAAGTTGGGCGTTGGAGGTGACTTTTTTTTCCTGGCGACGTTCGAACATACGATTGTCACACCGAATTGCCTGGGTGATGGCTTCACTGAAGGAAGAAGGGTCTGCGAGTGTCAGCAAAAGATCTTGAACATCGTCACGAAACCCACATCGAAACTGATCAATCAAGGCAGTTTCTCCCCAGTTGATGTCCACTAGAAGAAAAAGGCCAATATGTGACCATCACATTTACAACTACCTGCAACTATTTGGTCTTTGCAACTAATTTTTTGTTATCTACAATTATTGTGACATCGTGCTAACATCAATCAAGTCATCTTCGACTAACTTGTGACTAGTTTGCGACTAATTTTCTTTCCATTTATATATGGGTTGGATTTATCATCCAAGAGTAGCCATTTAAAGTCCCATTTAGTCGTAAGTGAAATGGTGCTTAGTCATAGTTGGCGTATGTTTATATGTAAAATATCGTATTATATGGCTTTTTAGTGAGAGTGTTATACAAAGGTGTAAAATCCAAATTTGTACATATTCATAATATTCATATGATAAATTTAAATTAAATTCTTTGAATTTAGTGGAAATGTGGTTTGTGGACTAAATTAATCATTTACCCAGCTTTTTCCAACAAGCCATATATTTTGTTTTATCCCCTAATGGCCATATACAAATAGCCAAACAAGGTGGAATATTTAACTCACATAACTAATTTTCTACTTAATCATGCATGTGTTGCCAAAATCGGCTAATGCTTCTTATGGATGGTGACCAACATCATTTTTT
>Ga0116227_10011395_pt1 | contig 14958 bp, 7 predicted proteins | sample S1TSphgellanicum_FD_89693 | JGI IMG/M metagenome (GOLD analysis project Ga0116227, IMG submission 89693) | Host-associated microbial communities from peat moss isolated from Minnesota, USA - S1T2_Fb - Sphagnum magellanicum MG | ecosystem: Host-associated > Plants > Peat moss > Unclassified... | reverse complement strand
TACATGGGTACATCTTAGTATGTACCCATATAATAATGAGTATAATATGTTCAATACACAATTGTGGACCCCTTATGCCTAAAATATGTATAATACATTTGGAATACCCATAGGGCTACAACTCATTTGGTGACATTTGCAACTAATGGTAGGTAGAGGGGTCTTCTTGGATGGAAATTATGTTGAAAACTATCCAAATGAAAGGATGAAAAAATCCATTAGTCGCAAGTTAGTCATAAAGTAGTTGCAAGCAAGACCAAATGCAACAAGTAGTTGTAGATATAACCAACAATAGTTGCAAATGTCAAATAGTTGTAGATATAACCAACAATAGTCGCAACTAGTCGCAAATTGGTTGGTTACAAAAACCCAATTTTCTTCTAGTGAGTATGATGTGAACGAACGCACTTAGGACCCAATAAAAAACCTATTAAATGCCACGGAGAAGGTTCATGAGTTTCATCAATGATATCCGAACAAGCCCAAGTCTATGCCCTATGGAACTCCTCATTAGAAGGGAAGGTGATGTCACAATGCCAACACTATGGAGTTCATTCCTTCAAATGTTCATTCATGACTTGTAATGAATTTGTATTTAACTCTTAATTTAGTTTCATTCACTCTTAGTTAGCTTCTAATTAAAGTTTAGTTCACTTCTAATTAATTTTCAATTAATTTTTAATTAAATCCTAGTTCATTTTTAGTTGACCCTTAATTCACTTGATTCTTAATTTATTTGTAGTTAATTCTTAGTTCACTTCTAGTTAATTATTAATTAACTTTTAGTTCACTATTAGTTGAGTTTCAATTCACTCATACTTCACACGTGGGCACACATGGGTGAACATGGGCCACATATAAGTTGGATTTTTTTTGAACTAGGTGCCCAATAGGTATAAATAGAGGTAGAATTTTTTATTACCTTTAGTCTGTTCAACATTAATTTTTGCTATGTTTTCTTGTCACAACCTTGTTTTGTTGTTGTTTAGTTCTTGTAATAAAATCATGTTGAATTTTTGTTTTGCATTTGTCGTGTTTTTGTTTTTTTTGTTTCATGATCTAAATTTGGGATTAGACTTGCCCTTGTTTTAGTCTTGATTTAGGAAATCTTGTAATTTTGGTGTGTTTTTGTGCATGTGACAATAGGTAGGTAGGTAGGTAATTATGTACTTATAGTTACTATATAGGTAGGTATGTATATATGTATAATTTGAAAGTAACAAACTTTCATGTGGTTAGCCCAAGTACAAGTACTTTTACATGATTAGTGGTTTAACCACATGTTTTCTAGTAGTGTTTGGATAAGGTGCCTAGTAGATTTGGGGTTTTAGTCAAAATATTCACCAACCATGGTATTTCGTAAGGAGTTCCAAAAGTTATGTGAAAAGGCATTGATTAATCACCACACAACTTCATGAGACCATCTTGAAATAAATAAATAAATAAAATGGATGGTGTAAATGGTGAAGCAAATTTTGTGGAAATATGGATTCCAAAAGGGCCATACTCAAGATTAGGACTTGCAAATACCATGGCTAGTTATGGGATATAATTTCATTTGACATGTTTTTCTCTCATCTTTTTCACCATACGTATTGTTTGGCCATGAGCCCAAACTACCAACTTCAATTTGACGAAATGTGATGGTGATAATGAATTTGGATGAGCCTAACATGTGGATTCATGCATGTGAGCAAAGGGCTACTTTGTTTCAACATGTATACCCATGGCTATGGAAATTTTTGTAATTGCCCAACATTGGGATACATTTCGTTATGCCATTATTGACAAGGTGGTTATGAGCCTCAAGGGTGTTCCCATGGTATGGTGTAAACAAAAAGGGGTCACAATGTTGCAATTTTCATTGCAACACATTTTTTAGGTGACTTTCAAGGTATTTGGAAAGGATTGTGGCATCTATCAATATTATTGATTCATCCTTATCAGTGGGAACCACCGGTTTATTATGTATGTTATATAGGCAATCTTCAAGAACTACCACTATGTTCATTTGTGATTAATGTTCTTGAGGTTGGCATATGAAAAGTCTTACGCCACCCTTGGAAGAAGTGTTAAATCAACAAATGGTTTTGGCTTTAGCGCACCAAGTAGACCTAGGTTCCTAAGGTTGGAAAGTAGAATCAACCTTAGTGTTTTTTCTCATAATGATTCACATTTGGTTAGGAATTTGAAGGATTGCAACTATGTGAGTAACGATATTTATGTTTTGTATATGTCATGACATTGATAGTTGTAAATGCCAACATAGGAACCCACGACAAATATATGTAAGCTACAAAAAAAAAAAACCCCCAACCTTTACCATGTTCACAAAATCATAAGAGCAAGGGGTTTCCTATGTGGTTGGAGATAGAAGAGCCAATCACTCTCTTATGCTCCTCATGCTATAGGCACCATTTCAAAGTAGCTGCCCATTTCCCTCCTTTGTGAGGTTGGTACCTCCATAGTTTGTATTTAATGAGGTGCTACAAAGTAAAGTCATTGGGTTTCAATACATGAATCACCCAATTGGAGAGGAGAGGGTTTAGGGGGGTGGTTATTAGACATGGCACCAAATGCCAGGCGGTTCTCAGGTTGGGTTCTTAATACATTTAACTAGAACCAGAGGTTATTAAAGAAATCAAACATGCACCCAACAACACTAAGTGCATTGGTTTATTGGGTCCATGTAAGGGTGGGTATTTGATTTCTATGTTGGATTTTCCAATACCCACATTGAGCTCACAAAATGTGCACTGTATTTTTGGGTTTGTTGTTCAATACCGGCATTCAAAACATGAAATGGCAGCTGGTTTTTTTTGGCAGCTTGTGAATACTTGCATGTGAGCAAAAAAAATGTGCATCCACAATGAAGAAGGCTTTAAGATAAAAAAATGAAGAAGGAAAAAAAAATGGAAAGAGAGAAATGAAGAAGAAAAATAAATAAATAAATAAAGGTTGGCCATAAATTTTAAATAATTTTAAAACATATAAAAAATGAAGATAAGTCACATGTGGGTATTGCATTTTCTAAGGGTAACGTGAGATAATTGGTTGCATAAACTGAGGATACTTCACAATACATGCATGAGGGGTTAGAGCTTTTTCCTCATCTAGGGCTAGAATGGAGAATAAAATATGTGTCAGCAAGTTTTTGCAATATTTGTATTTTTTGCTATATTTTCAACATCAATATCACTTAAGTGCTAAGTAGGTAGAAAAGTAGGTGCATGGGTGGGTAGGTAGGTAGGAGGGCATGTAGGTGGGTGGGTAGAAAGATGGGGTGAGGAGGCTGAATATAGTTGATAGGTAAGGCAAAAATGGGAGCTAATATTTTGAATTTTGAAACCAGGCAATAACTACCCAAACCCGTCCTCATTTCTAGATGATAGAAAAATTATGTAATATAGTTGATATTTTCTCCTTACCCACCCAATCAATCAGGGTTTTTAAAAAAATGAATAATATTATTTTAAAAAATCTGCTGTAGCACAGGTTGTGATGAACCATGAGAAGATCTAGCCAAATTTGGCTATAAACAAAGTATGAAAGTTGAAAAGTTTATTGATCCTCCTTTTTTTGGCTACTCATTTTGGCTTGAGATAGAATCCTACTGATTCAGGCCAAAAAAAAAATATAGCCTAAATATGGCGAATTATTCCAAGGAAAAAAAAAATCTTGTGACATCAAATTTGAGTCTGTGTTGCAACCTGGGGAAATTTTAATTGCACAAAAAAGTTTCACTGCACCCAATGGATCTAACTCAATAATTCTTCATACAAGGTAAATATTATGCCTACCATTCCAATGTGATGAACAAGGTAAAATATTGATTTTTTTCCAACAAAATTTGTCACCTTTTTGAGAATTATTTTGGGAAATTTTTGTTTTTCCAATGTAAAGTTTGGTCTAATTTTGCTATTATTTTGGAAAATTTCACCAAATTTTGAATATCATAAAATTTGGGGGGGTGGGGGGTGGGAAATTCACTGATTCCAACCCAACAATGATCTAGAGTCAGGGCTTGGCTTCAGATTGTAGACAATGGTCATTTTAGCTATACCATGAACTTCTTAACCCTGGTTATCATATATGAGTTAGATTTGAGTTCCCTTACACTAACACAAATATACTACTATAATGTCAATTTGTAACTATGGTTTACATCTTTCCACTAGCTGACAAACTAAAAGTAAAGAAAAACAATCTATTTAAGTTGTGACTTGAGCCAACAACCATATGCAATGTGGCCTTGGAAAGAAGTGAAAGCCTCACAATTGTGGGCTTTTCCAGAGAACCCATGGTTCTTAGGTTAGGGTTTATGGTTAGGTTTTTACATATAATTATCACTTAATCAATTTCTCATTCTAGACATATATATTTCAATATATATATATGGTTTCACTTAGCTGACTATTATGATATTAGGGAGAACCCTTTGACAAATATCCAATGGTAGAAAAATAAATGGAGATTTGAAAAACCTTCAAGGTTCCTCAAGATAATTTATCTTTTAAAGAACTGTCAGGTCCTTGCTGTGTCCTAAGTAGTGATTTTTTCAACAAATTTTGTTGTTTTTTTTTATTAAAATTTTTTTTGGGAAATTTCTAGAAATGTTTAAATGATGAGTGTAAATTTGACCAATTTTTGGAATAATGCACCAATTTTTTTATACCAATTTTTTTTTAATTAAAAAAAAACCTAAAACAAACCATGGCCCTAAGTATTATTCTTTGAAGCAGAAAGAGACTCTGTGTTAGGTTAGATTGGACTGGCAAGTACGAAAGCCAATGAATGCCACTGATGACGTATCTTTGCCTGTTTCCTTTGTGTGTGTGGATGAAAAGTGATTCATATCCATTTTGTGGATGGATGATAATGATCAACATCCACTCACTAAATACGTTATCAATGTAAAGGATGTTGTTGGTTATGTCTAGCAATTAGCTCAAGGTTGCTGTGGTTTGTCTTTTGATTGTTCCCAATGTGTTCCCCAAGTTCCCAATGTACTCCCCTAAGATGTTCCCAAATAGCACTTCATTTTTTATCCCATATTGTCTGACCCTGGTTCAATTTCATGTATTTAATTTGTAAAGGGGGTCCCCAAAGGGGAGCATGACAAAGCATGCTCCCATTTTGGGGAGAATGATATTTAGGCTTCTATGTTGGGGAGTGCCACATGTTCCAAAAATTATTGATGATGGGCCAATCAAATGGCTCCTCCTAAAAGAAATTGGGGACTCGTGACCCTCTCACTAATTAATAGAAGCATGAATGAATAAGTGCACACTTATAAATATCAAGTACTTATTACAAGCCTAGTAGTCTAATTAAAATGCAGAATTAATCAGACAAATAAAGAGAGAAGAAAGGTTTACGACTATATGAGAACCTTTTCCACTTTAGTTGGAAGATGTGGGACATTCATCAAATCTTTGCAAAGATGACTTGTTTTTGTAATGCATCCAAAATATTAGGTTGATTAGTAAAGTTGTTAACTAAGCAAGGATGACATATATCTTAATGATTACATTTATCCATACATAGACTTTATGCATATCTGAACATGAATATTTGAACCGGATAAGATAAACTTATTTTTGTTGGAAGGGTGTGTGTGTGTCCTTGTACTAAAACTTAACTGACATTTCAGTGACTTCTTGTACTAAAACTAAACCAACATCAATCAATGCACTTGCATGATGAATGGTATGTCAACAAGATTTTTTTAATTTATTTATTTTGGTGTCTTACCTTGGGACTAGTCATAACCATGTTGGTAAGTCATGTATTAATTACCCGCACATATCTATTTACCTAGTAGCCAACAAGTGCCTTACTTACCTATCTACATAAAGTGTTGTTTTTTACAAAGTGCACTTTCAAAGAGTGCAATGGGGGGGTGGGGGGGGGGAATATCATGGAAGCATTCATTGCTACAAAAAATTCAAGGATGATTATAACATCCATTCAATAGAACATGCATGTACAAACCATGATCTACAAGTATTATTGTGAAAATTCAATGATTCTTTTCATTTGTGAAAATGCATTGATATCAAAATTCAATTTGTAATTGTTGTGAAATGTCAAAAATGATGTTTTGGGTTCAATTCATTTGCAACATACTTCAATTGTTGTCATGTGTATTGACTTTAGTTAAATTAATTGTGATATTCATTTTCAAACTCCATGTAACAACTAATTGACTATAGTGTCTAGCATTTGACAAGATTGCCATTTGTTATATTACTTAGCAAATAACAACTAATGTAGCTATGTTAGTTGGTACATATTGGATTATATACAATTGCAAAATTTTGAGCAAGGTAGTCGTGGTCTAAAACTTTTATGTAAAACTTTTATTAAAATGGGGGTGTATGTCTTTGTAGGTGTTCATGTCTAAATAGAGACAAGACAAGACCTGGAACCTATGCATGATGTGACTAAACATGTTACTTCGTCTACAACAAAGGTGAAAAAAAACTAACCTTTGCTTAGGACCCTAATAAGCCAAATGTTCAAGTTTTACCAAAGGTAATGGGTTCCTTAGGTCTTCAGATCGAGTCCTTGCACCTTAGTGGCAATGACATTTGTCACATGGGTGGGTGCAACAAACTTGGATACAATTGTAACCATGGGGGTTGCCACCCATGGATGCACCTCAATACCTAAGGTCTTGGATCCAAGTGCCTAAACTAAATGGAAGTCAATTTGTGGGCCAATCTAATGCACCACAAGTGCTTGTTGCAATGGTAACCATTAGAAAAAAACTTATCATTTGCAATTATCATATGCCAATGATTTTCAATTGCATGTGACACATGCAACTACGTCTAGACCCCATAGTTACATAAAACAAATTGCACACAACTAGTAGTTACATGTGATAATATGTATGTGGACAACATATAAAATATGGATTTATTTTTTATACATCTATATTATTCTATGAGGGTTGCCCATGGTGACATGTGTGGCATTTGAACCTTATTTCAATATTCATCATTATTAAAAAACTAATCATTTCTCTACCATCTAATAAAAGATTTTGATAAGTGTGCATTTGTGAAGGCCAATTATATGGTGACATGTGGTAATTTTAAAAGCCCATTGATTATTTATTTTATAGTTAGGTATGTAGGTAGGTAAGTAAATAAGTAGGTTGGTCATAGGTAGGTAGGTCATAGGTAGGTAGGATGGTAAGGCTAAGGTAGCTAACTAGGTTTTAAATAATTCAATTTTGTGTTTGGGTTTAGCCTTTAGGGTTGAGTCTCTTTCATTAGCTCATCCTAAATGGCATTTGGTATTTGGTTTATGAACAAGATTAATGCAACTACTTATATAATGTGCACACTCGGAATAAAGGGCAAAAGATAAAAATTTAGTTGCAAATGTAACTAATGTAATTGCAACCTACATACAAATATTGTATTTGCATTGTACTTGTGCCATTATTAACCTAGTTTACCTATTAGATTTAATCATATTATGAATAATAAAATTTAATAGGTAATAATACTATAATATTATGATAATAATATTAATTGGTTAATAAATATTCATTTCAATTTTAATAAGATTTTAATAGTTATGATTACCTATAATAGTTAGTAATAAATAATGTTATAATATTATTATATAACTTAAGTTAACTAATTTACATCAATAGGGTGCCTAGGCTAGCTTGTGTAACCTATTAACCATAGGTATATCAATATATTTGATATAATTATAATAATGATTTCAATATTATGAATTTTGTAATGAAATTTAATAATATTTTAATTAGTATTAAATAATAAAATATTAAATTTCATTTAAAAAATAATTCATAATACTGAAATCATTATTATTGAATAAATAAGTAAATAATCTTGATTAAATTCATTTTTATGATTCATAATATTATTAAAATATTAACAGTTGAATAATAATAAGAATAATAATTTCATTAATAAGTAATTATATTAGTAATTATATGCATTTTAAAAAAATTATGTGTGTTTACTTTTACTAATTAATAATTATATTATGTAATTGCCCATTTTAGGCTAGTAGCTAGCTTGAGCTAGGGTATTTAAAGGTTAGTTAATTTAGTCGCAATTAGTTTAGCCATGTAACATTTAATTTCTTAGTTAATTTAATCATGGTTAGTTTAATCGTGGCTAATGTGAATTTAGCCTAGATTTAGTCAATGCTAAACTTTGGCTAGTTTAGCTTTAGCTTTAATTAACATGGGTTTGACCTTAGTAATAGAAATATAATATTATTATACATAGCTTGTGTAAATATATTGGGTATATTAACTTAAATATATATTAACTTAGGTCATTATTTTATGACACATGTTGATTTTGTACATCAATAGTTGCACACACAACAATATGGCCCAAAAATTCTACAATATCAATTTTATAGTTGCAAACATAACTAATTTAATTGCAAACAATAATAATGGGTTGTGTAGTGATTAGTTGCAAATGATAATATTTCTTATAATGAACTAAAGTGAAGTTAAAGAACATAGTTAGGATAGTTCATAGGGCAAAAGAAATGAGAATGATGCCACTTTTGAAATTGGACAAGATGTTGGATAGAAACCCACAAGATTAAAATAAGACTTTAAAAGGTTTTTGCCTAGTAGTTTGTATAGCTTAAGAAATTAAAATAGACGGGGGATATGATAGGAATAATGTTTGGGATGAAGTGGTAATTACATTAAATTTTTGAACATTAAATTTTAATGTTGTGAAATGAGAAGGGCATGATCGTGAGTACTTGGAGAAATTGAAGGCATCTTTAGACAAGGAATTTGAGTATGTGGACAATGAGTTATCTAGAATTGGATTTGGGAATGTTGTGAAAACATGGTTGAAAATAGAAAGGAGTAGATTGAAGGCCAAGTACATGGTGAGGAAGAGGATTGCATGGTTAATATTGAACTCGTTTATTGAAAGAGGTTAAAGGCTTATTGGTCCAAACTTGAAACCAAAAGGAAGGCAAAACAAATGTCCAATGCTAGGAGCAAAGTGAAGGATATGGGCAATGTGGGGTGATAGGGCAAAATGGGGAGAGAAGCAAGATTGGTACTTGATTGACTTCTAAATTTCCCCCTAAAATTTTCATGATGTTTAGGTGTTCATTTGTTAGGAATTGTGTCTTTGCCCATTGACTTTAACTTTCACTTGTTGTTGCAAAGGAAGAAAAGGCAACACAATCTCATTTTGACAAATATTGTTAAGGAACTTTAGGGATCGGAATAGACTTGTCCAACATTAGCAAAACACCACAACCTTGTGTGCAAAGTTTGATGTAGCTAATCATTTGTTTTCTAGCCTATTTATTTAGTCGAAATGTTTTGAGGTACATGATGACCTTTGAAGTCCTCGTCCCATTGCAAAATGTCAAAGTTTTTATTATATTCTAAAAGTTATTGTTCATGTTATTGTATGTTGGATTAAAAAATTATTAGGTATATGTTGAACTTTTGAGGTAACCTATTTATCATATTTGTTCAAAGACATGTTGAAAACACTATTTTTTCTATTTTTTCATGTATATGTTGGATGCATCAAATATTGTGTACCGAAATTGATCTGTTTTAAAATATGCAAGTAAATATGTATAGTATGATACAAAATTAGAATATGTTGCAAGTATGAAAGTGATGTGATTTAATATCATGGTGTGGATTATCTAAAACTTAATTTATTTGGAAGAATGTAGGTTCAAATGACATCCATCAATATGAAGCAAAATGAATTGGATGCCAAATTTGTGTCCATGTTGGATAATCAACATTTTCATATGTAAACGTTCAATGAAATTAAATCAATGCTTTTGAATATTTAGGAAGGCAAAAAGAACATAATAATTAATTAATTTTAATGGGACCAAAATCTACCTCTCAACATAAGCCACAACTACCTCACAATCTTCTAGAGGAAACATTAGGGTTGAATGATGTGGACCCAAGGGAAGCCTATGTGGTAGGTAATGGCATTGAAAGATCATAGTCACATTCCTTGGGAAAATTTGTTTTTGAATGTGTGAATCAAGTGCATTCACAACCAAAAAGAACCCAATAATGCCATTTAGAAAAAATGATGAAAAAGACTTCACCAAAAAACGAAACATTGCTACCATGACGTGCAAACTAGGGTAAGGATTGGGTTTGTTTTACAACCAAAAGCATCACCAATGAAGAAGTTATTCAAATAAAAATCTCCTTCAAAAATGAATGTGGGTGAAAGTCATAATGGTGAAGGTGGTGGTTAGGTAAGTTAGTTACTTTGGTGTGTTGTAGGAATTCATTTTTTTTTTTTTGCGCATCTAGGTGCCATTTGGCTTTTCATTCATGTGAACATGTGGAATTAGTTGTAGCATGCTATGCTTGGGAAAGAGCTACAAGGTAGGGTAGTTGCACTTGCAAGAGGCAACAAGGAAAACACAATTTCACATCATTAATGCATCTTTGATTGTTTATTGGGAGTTTCAATGTCTTTCTTTTCATTGTGGTTTACATTATGTTAGTTTCAACATTTTTATACAAGGAATGTTAATTGCCATGCAATCATAACTAATGTTTAATGCCATGAATTGTTGGGTAAATTGTAGTTTAATATTGGACAACAATAGTATTGGTGAATTCAAAAAAACCCAAGAAAAAGGTGACATTTCACAAAATTGGTGGCCATTGGACAAATTTCATGGCTTCACTTATTCCTAAATTTTGGTTCAAAGTGGATGTTGCAGTTGCTCATGTGTTTAATACTCCATTTACGCACCCACATGAAGTTAATGACTAATGAAAGATGTGATAGGCACTTACATATTGTCGAATTGAAAATATGTGAAAGTTGTAAGTTGACATGTTTTTAAAATGATAAGTATGAGTTTGTAATCTTTGACATTTCATTTCATGGGCATATAGTAAATTGTGACTTCTTTTTAGTGAAACTTGTAATGGAACATTGTAATTACCATATAATAAATTGGTTCATTTTTTTCCTATTGTATAAATTTTTTTTGCCATAAGCTTTTGACAATTTTTTTGTAAAGAGAAATGATTGTGACCTAGGGTTTCATTTGGAAGTTTATCTGTAGTGGAATTATATGAAATACAATTAACTACATGAAGTAGGTGGGTTTCCAACTAGTTATTCAAAATTAGAGAAGAAATTTGTTTATATGAATATTAACGTGTATGATTGATATTTATAATTATTTATGGGTTTATTGGAAACCAAAAATTGATTGTGGTTTTACTAATATTCTTTTGTTCTAGCCCTTTGGCACTATGAATAACCTATCAATGCATGTCATATGATTAAAAATTTATACAATTAACAATGACATAATAAAAACCAACTAAAAACTAATTTCTTTATGACTTTCATATGATAATCTTTTAAAAGTATAATTCTATTTATGAATGATCACTTTAGTTCCAATATTCTTTACACATGTCAAACACCTATTCTACCATATGTTTACATACCTACCCAAAACTAGCTAAATTGCATAATATTGCCATGTGTCCCTATCCATGATTGCCACATGGAAAATGTTAGTTATTTCATTACTAAGAAACAACTCTAAAATTATTATTGTCTGATTATGTTGTTGAAGTCATTTCCATTTAGACACACAAAATGTTGCTACATGGATAAATACAATTACAACACATGGTCAAATCTAATGTTGGCATGTGGACCACACCCAATCATCCATGTGCACAACCATAAAGTGAACTTCAAGTCATATTTTAGTCATTGAACCATAGAACAATAATTTTTTAGTCGTCGTGTGGACCCCATGAAGAAAAGTGGTTTGTTACGTAAGATCTACATAAATAGTGACATGTCACATGGTCAATCATTCAAGACCCCTAATTGTCCTTTTATGACTATTATATGAACATACCACATCGTTAATTACATGATTACTTGTCCTAAACAACTTGTCCACAATAATAGTGTGGCAATGAGTTATATATGTGTCCTCTACGATTGGTTTTCTAGTCATAAACAGTCATGGATTTCATATTTTCTTCTAATGCCTAATTTTTTTTATAGTCCTTTGTGTTGTCCATCATTTCTTTTCACATTCCCTTAATTTCTTTATTGAATATTTTCATAAGGTGAAAACGCATTAGAATCCCCTAAAATTATTGTCATGGAATATAATTTTTTACATTTCAAAAAACTAATAAAAGGTGTACACCAAACTTGATGATAATATTGTGAACTTTGGGGGAGATTTAAGAAGTTTGGAACTGACTTAATGAATTTTTTTTAAAAAAGAGATAAAATATTAAAATTTTGTATGTGCCAAATATATTTAGACCAAAATAATACATGTCACAAAGCTCGAAAATTGAGAAATATACCTTTAAAATGAGGTTATAAGTGAATTTTTGTAGGAAATTTTAGGTGGATGAAAATGATATAGAAAAGATAATCCACCAAATGTTTTTGAATTTTATTTTTTTGAATAATCACTTTAGTCACAAACATGATTTTTCATTGTTGGTAAACCATGAAAATTTTATTATTGAATATTTTAATGGAATAAACATGTCAAATGAAAGAAAAGAAGATCCATGAAATGGGCCTAAAATTTTTTTCCCATTTTTTTCCTTTTGTTAATGGATCATTCACCCAATATGACACCCTACAATCACAAAATAAATCCATGTGTACATTGAATGTACTTAATCCTCTTAATCCAACCACTAGATTAAGGTTAATTTTGATTTAAAACAAACTTTGATTTACGATATTTTTTCATGCAGATTCCAAAAGTTTTATATTTGAGTTTAGGATTGCCAAAAGATTTCCATTTGAAAAAAACTCATTATATAGTATCATAATTGTTATACATCACCATTGTTTGTTTAAAGTGGTTCATTTCTAGTATGTTTTCACCCCATGTTACAGTAGGCACCATGAACACAATAGAGAAGTTCATGAAAACCTAATTCAATCCAAACCCAACACAAAAAACACATCAAGGACATGTCACCTAATTGCATCCATTCCACACCACACCAAACAAATCACACACACATCTAGTCAAGACCCATAAACGACATTTTTTTTAATCCTCCTTCCTCTTTGTCTTCGCAACAACACACCTTTTACATCTTGAAAGCATCACCATTTCATGACATCACTTACAAACCCACTTTCATTTGCAAATGACAAATGACAACCCTTGAAGAATAAAACACCCACCATCATCAATCCACACAAACAATTTGATAATTTTTGCCTTTCAAGATGACCAAATTAATTTTTGCAAAAAGTGGGTACAAGTCCCAACCAAGGAGGTAAATTTGCTATGAAGCATGTAAGAATTGAAGCTTGGTGGATTGGTGCAGGGGCAATAATTCCTACAAGCATTCTTAAACTTCAACTTGATGGTTATGTTGGTGGGCTAAAAAACCAACAAATTTGGCTTGTTACCCTATGTATGAACTTAACCTTCAAGAGGAGGTTTTGGCACCAACAACCAATCTCACAAGAAAGTGTTTGTTCCTCCATGTGGGTTTCTACTAAAAATGGCTACAAGGTGAAATCAAATTTATATATTGCCACTATGGATGACATGGTGAACCCAATATTGCAACAAGTTTATCATTTTTTTTGTTTGGCAATAAAATAGTTGGTACATGACCTATTGAACCACATTTAGTTTTCTGTGTGACTTCTCATTCTCCAAACCCAAATAAATTTGTGAAGATAATGTGCAATGTTGTTTTTGGTTATCCCTTGCATTTAAGAATAATTGGTTTGGAAGGTGACACAAGTTTAGTGTTTGTGAAAAAAAAGTTGGATGGAAATTCACACATACCTAATAAAGGTATTTTCACATTACACATACTCATGAAAAATTGCTCACTTGCCCTTATGTGTGAGAGTTCAAATCCCTTGTGCATTCCACCCTTTGCTCTTCATGCAAGTGTTCGTGACAACATCCATAATAACTCCCATGAAGGAATTTCAATGGCCATCACAACATCACAACATCCCTTGCATTCCTTGGACAATTTCACAATCATCACAATCCACAAGACCTCAAAAAGCTTCTAATTTTGTTTTAGCAATATGGCCCATTGTATAGGTGGAATTGTAAACAACTTGAAGTATAACAAACTACCTCTTCCCAAGGTTTGGCCTATTAACCTATGCACGAATATTATTCAATGTGGGGCCAATGCATTTGGTCAAACAAGTTTTGTTCTTGTTCACAATGCACCTCAACAACAATTGAATTTAATGCATTCTATATTCTTCTAAGGGTTGCCCCCACCACAAGAAATGGACTCAAATTTACATGAAACAATGTTTACCTACAAACATGGCTTGGATGAAGGATGTTAAGGTTGTTGACATTACATACACACATCAATGAGTTATTGGTCCATGAATCAACTGTCACCAACATGCCATACACTTATTTTTTCACAATTTTAATGTATTATCAAGTCATATTTGTCCAAATTTTGTTTCCAATGTAACAAGTTTTAGATATATTAGCTACTACTTTACGTATAAGCACATGTATTACATAACATAGAAGGTTGGCAAGGAAAGAATTTGGGAACCCAGTTGAATTCAAAGATCAATAATTATTTTTGTCAATTACATGGGAAGTTATAATGGTAAAATGTTTTTAACATCAAAGCTCAAACATGAACGTACACAAACATGATGAATATCAAACAATTCATGAAAATAATGTGAAATAAGATGTGGTTCAACGCAAAAACATTCAAAATTTTCTTTCAAATTGATTTTACATTTTGCAAATGAACTTTTGTGTGTGTGTGTGTGTGTGTTGGGGGGGGGGGGGGGGGGGGGGGGGGGGTTTGTTTGTTTGTTTTGTGTGTGTTTGTTTTCACATTTTTTTTTTTTTTTTTTTTTTTTTTTTTTTTTTTTTGTGATTTTT
>Ga0116227_10011394_pt1 | contig 14958 bp, 6 predicted proteins | sample S1TSphgellanicum_FD_89693 | JGI IMG/M metagenome (GOLD analysis project Ga0116227, IMG submission 89693) | Host-associated microbial communities from peat moss isolated from Minnesota, USA - S1T2_Fb - Sphagnum magellanicum MG | ecosystem: Host-associated > Plants > Peat moss > Unclassified... | reverse complement strand
TTTCATAAAATTAAAAACCTTTTTGCGTGGGGGAAAAAACAAACCCCAAAAGGTTTTAAAATATTATATTGGTTACTTTTGGTTGCAAAATCCCCCCCCCCCCCCACCCCCCCTTTTAGTGGGTTGAGGCGCTATGTCACATGTGTGAATGAAGGAAGGCTTAATTTATTCATTTTTTGTGTCATAAAACTTTTAAATTTTTGAATTGAATTATATGGTTTCTTGACCTTTAGTTGTGTCCAAGCGGTTGTCCAAATCACATTTAAATATTATTTTTAATTTTGGCATGGTGGGTTCATGACAAATTGTCTACTTATCAATTGTCAATATGTGCAATAATTGTCATGGTGTCTAATTTTTGACCTAGACTAATACCCCTTCCTAAGAACATGGGCACCTATTATATCCTATGCAATTATAATATATTTCAAGGTTTAAGTATGTGAATTATGTTCAAGTCTTTCCCAACTATAACATCAATTGTTCCACCTTCTAGGTTGGTTGGACTTGTACTAGGCCAAGTGAGATAAGCTTATAACTTAGCACTGATTGAGATAAGTTTCTATCATGACACCATGATTTCAGCTTTGGTGGGTATGTGAGTCGATTATTATTCCTTTTATGAAATGAGTTCTTTAACATTTGGTGAATAACAAATCACTTGGAGTGTTTATGTTTTGATGAGGGCATTTTGTTTATGTGAATAGGTGGTGGCAACAAATTTCAATATGAAAAATGGGAGATTATTGATATTTATATGAAGAGCGAATAGCTCCTTGGTGATGATGTCGATGTTCAAATGGTTGCATGAGGCATTCCTAATTTTAATGGTGGTGTAGGTTGTTCAATCGACTAGGACTTCTTATTTTGGCCCTTTACTATTAAGCAATCATGAAAATGAATATTATTGGGCAATTGTTTACGACCATTGTTGAGTTGTGTAATAGGAAGGATGTCTTGTGAGGAATTTGAAATTTTGGGGTTGTGATTCTAGGCCATAATTGTGTTACACTGTTATGTACAAAATCTTTAATTATTTCAAGCATTGAAAACTAAGAGACACCTAAAGACTACTTGCTTTATCAATTTGTTGTTGTTTCTTGTTTGTTTTCTCTTCCACCTCAATGTCATTTTTCTTGCCATGCGGCCCATATCTAAATCAAATATGAGTGAAGAGAAGCAAGTAATACTAACAATCTTTTTGAAAGGCTTTTATTGAGGTGTATTGGAAGGAGGGTCTCATTTAAAGTATGTAGTTCAAATGTATATTACTTTGAGGTGTTAACAACTCTTTGTATGAACATTTATATACAAGTTCTCAATTTTTGAAAGGGAGGAATCTAATAGCTAGAGTCCAATCATATCAATTCACAACTAGTACTATCAATTTCCTTTGTTTTTATATTTGTGTCCATTGTGTGTGCGTTCAAAATCCCTTGCATGATAGCTAGAATTATAGTTTTGGGTTTATATACCATTTTGAATTGTTTCTTGGTAATTGGAAAAACAATTTGATCTTCCTTAAGTTGGTATCATAAGCCTTTTCAAAAATCAATATTTTATATGGTCGCAATTTGATATGTTATTAAACATATTTTATTAATGTTGGTGGTGGTTAATTCAAATCAACACTATTGAAAAAGGGTAAGTTAATAATACAATTTTTTTTGGGTCCAAATCTTCACGTGCATTTTTGTAAAATACATATAATACCATATCTCAAAAGCAAATATGTTCTTAATGATATTTTGATAGCCCTTAAAGCGAGTGCCTCAAACTTGAGTTTGTAGGGAAACGTATGCAAATAACAACTCTTGGTGTGCAATTCATTGATCACAAGTAGGATTCCCAAATTATAGCCTTTGACATTGCTTATAGAAATGAATGTGTTGCTTCAATCCCTTTCAACAAATATAAATTCCTTATGTTACTTTTGAGTTTAAAATAATGCTACATCTTGTATTATTGTTGATAGTATTCATGCTTTTAAAAGTATCATGTTCATTACACATATAGTGTGGGCATAGCAAACATGTTACTAGCAAATTAAAATGCATCAAGTTATTGTTAGAAATCAATAGTCTCCAATCAAACATTTTTTTGAATTTATCATCTTCTAAATAATCTAAAGGCAAGTTTCTCATGTTGTCAATAGTCTAACACATTTTATTTAACCAAAAACATTTGTTTGATATCGATAGGAAATATATCAAAAATATTAATATTGTTGATTCTAAGTAATGATTAACAAGTATTGAAGGATAAACTTTTTCTTCTACATTTATGAACAATAGCCACCATGTAAAAGGTGGTGCAAAAAACTTAGTACTTACTTTCTTGCAAACACACTTTTTAATTCATAAGCTTATTATATTATACACTAGAGCTCATGAGTGTGCTTGATCCTTTGATGGTTTCTTTAAAAAATAGGGAAGTGGTTTGTAATACTTGGTAAGGATATTGAGCAAGATGTGTTGGCCAGAAATCATTTGACTACTAGTTCATAATTTGTGGTATCATATTATTTCAAAATGAAATTCCAAAGAGTGGGATGATGGTATCCCAATATATAACTATAGTTTATTTTTTAAGATTTGACTTGTGCAACTTACATATATATATTGGCAATCCAACATGAATGGTGAATTAAAATATGTTTTTTGTGTTTGATTTTTGGATAAACTTGATAATTATGCAACATTTTTAGTAAACATTATTTGGAGATTTCTTTAAATATTTTTGTACCATGTTGGTCTTCCACCATATGTTATTTGTAAAATTCTATTTTTTTAACACATTGCACAATTTTTACAATTATAGGTTTTAGTATTAAGTTTGATCCATATGATGTGATTCATTATCAGAATAACATAAATAAAGTGTTTCTAGCCACAAGATAGGTTGATGAAAAATTGAATGTGTTTACATATCAATTACCATATTGACCATCAAAATGCATACCATAAAATTTGTTATATTTTTCTTATGTATTTCATGCCTTAATGCATAACATTTAAACAAATTAAAATTTCAATAAATTTATTAAATGGCAATGATTTTTTTAAATGTGTTTACAATGTTTATTCAATGTTCTCATTCCCTTTCTTTTGCACCAAGTTCAAAGATTTTTTTGCAAAAAAAAGCTTATTGGTGCATCCAATGTTGCATGCATCCAAATTTCATTCATTTAGTATGACTAATGTGCAATCAATCCTCTTGACTTGTAGTTGCAAGATACTTGTAAGGGGATATTGTGAACAAATATCATACTTTTTACATACAACATTCCCAAATGATCTAAACAAATTATACAACCAATGAATGAAAGGTAAGGTCATACATTGGAATGTAACAAAGGAAAAAACAATCTACAAGAAAGAAACCATGTTGATATGTTCAACAAAAATTGCACCAATATGTGGAAACAAGGTTGAAGAATATTTGATTTATATAACATAGAATGGAAGCACAAACATGCCCTTATAAAAGAATGCAAATTAAATAACCTATGGTATGCATAAATTTTACTCTAATTTAATCTTTGCCTATTAACAAACCCTACATATTATGCACAAAATTGCATTTAATTCTCATATATAATTCTACAAATTTTGCTAATGCAACTCAATGTGCATTAAGGAATTTTGAGGCTATGATGTTGCTTCTTTTGAATTGGGCATAGGTTTGATGGTCAAAAAGGTAAAACAAAGGTTGTGGAGGTGGCCACCATCTTGTGAGGTGAGTTATTGATGTAGTTTGATTCCAATTATATGGCCACATGTGGACATTATGATTCAATCAAGTCATCGTAGTTTCTTTCACCTTTTGGTAAATGACCTTGGCATAATTCATACTATAGTTTGAGTGCTCAAGAAGAATGTTACAATGAACTTGTAGTCTAGTTTTCCTTTTGTGAACACACCACATGGTTTTCAAGTGGAAAGTTTCATGGGTGGGTGAAAGAGGCAATAGGCCCTAAACCATTTATTGATCAACTAAATCAAAATACAAAGGGATGCAATTCATCAAACATTGTGCAAGTCGTACACACATACACTTTGCAATTGGAACGTAATGCATATCAACTTTTCAAACTAATTTGATCTAGAACCTTCTAAAGTTCCACTCCATACATGGCTAGGGTAGGGTAGGGTAGCCCTTGACCATGCATCTAATGTTACAAAAGGTGAATAGGATCATGTACCTAAGGGTGGTGAAAATTAGTAGGGTTTGGGCCAAATATGGAAACGAGGTTGAAAGGCAATTAATACTTGTAAATGGCATGTGATGCATAATCAAAGGAAGTGTTGTTTGGATAGGGGTAGTTGTTTGGATATGCATATTTAGCCATCATGCAAGGATGGAATTGCATGAAAGTTGAAATTTGACTCAACTTTTGTGTGGAATGCAATTTCCTTTTATTGTTTAGATAGGCAAGACCAGCATTTGAATTTGTGAACTTTTTATGGAATGACAACATTATACTTATGAAAAGGATACAAAGTCCATAAGACTATGAAGTACAAAATATAGACCATTCATCAAGGACAAAGGTACGTCATTGAATCAATTGTTAAGGTTGGTCAAGTTGTAACTATTGACTTGTATACAACATTTTGATTAGAGCTCAGTTATAAGCCAGATAGTCCATAGATGCACATGAGTCTTGATATTTCATTTTAATGGAAAATAATGATATTTTATGGAGGACTTCCAAGTCCCTAGAAATATTCATAAGCTTTTTCAAAATTTTCCTTCTATTGATGAAAGAAACTTCACAATGTTGTAAAGATGGTGTGAAGGTGTTTTGCCAAAGAAAGCATGGAAAACACATAAAAGGATATTCATGTTGTCCTTTGCCACCAAATCCTTTTAAAAATGTTTTGCATGTTTATATTGGCACAAAACATGAGAATAGGTTTGGGGTTTAACTTAGGTTTAGTTAAATCAAGTGGTCTTTGCCCATTTTTCCATGATTTAACTTCAAAAGCCTCCTCCAACTTGCATGTATACTGAACCAAAGTTGTTTTATTTTTCTTGGTGTTTCAAATTTCAAAATCTTCAATATGTGGCAAGTTGTAAGTAAGGTGGTTTTTCTTCTCTTTCATCCTCTATTTTTTACTTTTAGGTTTTTGGCCTTTTATTGCATTTATAAAAAAAAGACTCATGAGGGAAGAAAGACATCCTCTCAAAGTATATTTGTGAATTTTCATTCATTTTCTCAAAAGTTGTATACTTTGGTTGTTGAAAGAGAAAATACTTAACATGTTGGCCCTTTTTTCTAAGTATGAAACCTCTACTAACTTTTAATGCTTCTTCATGAATTGTAATGGATGGGAGAAGTATGTTTACAACCAACCATATTTGACATTTACAATCAACAATAAAAATGATGATTTTTGTTGATGTTCAAAATAGAGATTCCCCATGTTTGAAGAAGTAACTCCCCTTAGAAAATGCCAAGTTTAGAATCTTGCCAAGTTCCCTTCAACTCTAGCATTGGAATAAGAAGCATTAAACCATATTGATCATAGTGTCACAATTGCACTTGGGGCACTTATGAGCGCCATGTATGTGTAGAAGTCTTTGTAACATAATGAAACATTTTCAAATTGAACTATTTGAAAGAATAAAAAGGGCAGACATAGGATGCAATGGTACCAAGAGCATTTAGGATGTTGTATGCATCTATATAATATCAAAAATTTAAGCTAAAATCAATGTTCTCTAAAAAATAATTAAATCCAGTTGTGGGTTTGAAGTAGTATAGTTTGTGACATTATTGAATGGGTGGTTAGTTGATAATGACCTTTGAGTAATTTGTTATTTTCTATAAGTTTGATCCTACATGAATGGTTTTTTATGGTCTTTTGGTGTTTCTATTTGGATTAGATGGGGCCTTCCATTTGCTTTGCAATTTAAAAGATGGGTGATCGAAATCTACAACCTTATGTAGACCTTGTTAAATATATGCACCATATGTTATGTGAAGGAGTTACATTGAAAAAGATTGCAAAAGCCCTCAAAATCTTTGATACCAAATAACTCGAGAGGCTACTCACAAAGGCATTGGGCCACAAATTTTGTGTTTTTCACCTCTTTACTATGGATGAATTGTCTAATAAAATTTAAACCCTAATTCCCATTTCAGAGCATGGAGTGAATTGGGGGATAAGGCATGTCAAAGTTGTTTTCACACAACTTGATATTAGGGCTCCAAGGCGAAAAATTTCCTGAACACTTGAGTTGATATCAAGGGCATACCTTGAAAGGCGACATCGTGCATTGCCCCTTCAATGAAAACAATACAATGTCACCATCCTGATGGCACTTTGGCATATAGATTGTGAATATTCTTATTCCCAAATGAAGAATGATTTTATTACCATTATGCTTTAAAATGTTCCAATGCCAAACACTTCAAATGGGTTCCAAGTAAGTACTTTTTCCAAGCTACAAAATTTCCTTTGCTTTTGTAAACCCTTTAACTAAATAGGAAAGTTTTAGCAATCTTTGGACTATGTTTGGTGTCACGAACTTCAATTAACCAAGAATGCATCTAGTAATACGGCCTTCACATAATGTTAAGGTGTTGGTAGGTAGTCATGGCAACTTGCCATTGAATGTCATAAACTAATTTGAGAGTGCCTTTCATGAAATTATGATTGCATTCATTATAATGTTACTTTCAAAAAATATTGTAGACATTTTACAATGTCATGGATAATTTTGAGGGTTTAAATTGAGGGCAAGGTATGGAAGGCCAACCAATTTTAGAACACATACCATTTTCTATTTCTTTTATTTAAACAAGGTTACGCATGCCAAACATCCAATGCCAAAATGTTAGTTGAATTAGAAGTTGATTGAAAGTTACCTTTAGTTACAAAGGTAATTAAAAACTACCTTTGTTGTCAAAATGTACCTTGCATGAATTTAGAACCTCACAAGCCTTATCATGGCCTCACTTTAGGTGCTTGCAAACATAGCATTGTGTTTAAAGGTTTTGATTCTAGATTGATAATTGATTATAATGAATCCTTTTGTCAATATGCATAATTTAATTGTGAAATGATAAGAACATGATCAAAGAATATTTTTACAATTACATCCATCAAACAATAAATTAGATGAGTTTGAAGACATAAATGTCACTTGCCCATTGTTATTTTTCACTTTGCATTGTCTGTTGACAACTTATGACAAGTATAGATTCTAAGTGCATGGATGCATAGATGGTGCTTCACATTATGTGTTGTATGCTAAACTAGCTTCAAATAAATTTCAAGAGACGATCTTTGAGCCATTTAGATTAGTTGTCACCAAATTTGGGGCCCCTTTGGGTGTCAACAAGGTAAAGTAGACAAAAAAAAATGAAACAATTTTTGATATGGACACAAGAAAGTAAATTCAAAGTATTTTGAAGTATAAATATAAAACCATAGGGCCTTGCATTTAGTTTATGGAAAGTTGGATACAAAGTTTGAACAAGTTTGGTATCATAAAAGCAAATTGAAAGTACATTTGAAACTAAGTGGGTCAAAATGGTGTTCAAACCTAGCTATTTCATATTAAAAATTTGATATATTACGATTATAACATCCATAATTTGATAATACATAAGTATTTTTTTGGGATACACTAAGTTGATTATTTTTAAAATCAATATTTCATCTCGTGTAGCCCATTTTGTAAAATCGAACATTTTGTGCAAGTAGAAACATTTTAAATTTTTTACTTAATTATACTTTCAAAATGGGGTTTTTCAACATTTTAAATATAAAATGAAATATTATCATCATGTTAATTATTATACCTTTTTTTTTTTTTTGCTTTCAATACATTAAAACTTTTTCATGACTACATGTAATTTTTTTTGACAAGGAGCAATGAGTTGTTTAGTTTATCTTGCTTACACCCCTTTAAGAGTGCGATCAAATTTTGTAGTAGAATGTGCCTTCATCCATCAACCAATGGAGCAGGCATGACTAGAGACCCTAAACTCGTTCTTTATGGGTTTTTTAATCCATAATTAGGTACAATTCATGCAAGTCTTTATTTTTCCCATAAGGTTGAGTTCGTGCATCAACCAATTGCGTGAAGTAAAACCTTTGGTGACAATGAGTTTTTGTTTAATTCATTTTTTTCAATCAATTTATATGAATGAATAATTCTTCCATGATGGTGGTCTAGCATGTAAGACCATGAGTTCTTGAATTTTGTGTAGGTTCATAAGTTTCAAATTACCACTTGTGTTATAAAATTTGTTCTAGGAAATAACCCTTTTGTTTTATTACCTTTTGGTTTTTTTAACAAATCAAACATTGGTGGTGAAATACGTGGGAGAAAATCATATGGTTTTTTAGAATGTTTTTGAAGAAATGGTGTTGCAAGGGTTATTCATCCCTAATGACCCATATCATCAACATTCTTTTGTGATTATGTTTTTACCCATGCTACAAGCCATTGTAAATGAATATGTGGGAATTTGGAATCATCATCGTGTTCATTATATCAATGAAAATGGTCGTTATAGGGAATCATATGTCCCAACACATTATTTCCAAGAATTTGAATGTTTGTAAGGGTGGAATGCACATGTTGAAAACATGAACATTTAAGACCCTATGGATTTCATTTGCACATAAGACTTGGGGCCTCCTAGTTTTCAAAGTTGGAGGGTTCTTTGTCTTACACAAAAGCCCATCATGTTCACAATACTTGACCTTCCAAAAGATCTTTGCCAATTACAAGATGTTGCATATGTGAGGGGTTCAAAAGAAAAAGGCTTTATTTGATGTTTTCATTTACATTACTTTTTGACACACTATTATCACATTGCCATTGAAGATCACCTTTACATTCATCAATTGAACCCAATCAACCATTCTAAATGAAAGCACGTAGGTGTTTGAAATATTAGTGGAGGAAGCAAGAGAATCATGATGTAAAATGTTTTCAACATGAAACGATTTTTACATGTTTTTGCAATAATTTGTGGTCATGTTTATAGGCTTTACATTCATAACATCTTTGGTCAAGATTGTTGCAACCCTAGCCTTGGGCTTGCAACCAAAGCAAGGGCTGGCAAAGGTGTGGGCCAAAAGTGAAGCCCGAGAGTGTAGGAAAGTGTGAGGGTTCATTCCCTCACACTCCCAAGTGAGCTCCCACTTTGGGAGTTGGAGTCTTGATGGACTCCCGAATCTTCAAAGGGCGATTATAAGGGACAAAAGTCATTGGATTGAAAAGTTCCTTATGTCATTGGAAATCTATTAGAATTTAGATGTGTGAAATTGGCACGCATGACCCATTTGGGCACTTAAAACATAAGTTATGGCCGAAAGAAGGGATGGGAGTCAAATTGCCAATTTGACTTCTGACCACTAAAAGTCAGGAATTGCTCTGATTTCCTTGTGTGCAGGTGGCATGCCACATACCGTTAAAAAGATCTCGACGAAGGCTACAACTTTACTTTAGACCTCACCTCGATCGAAGGTCTACACACAAAGTTATAGGCCTCCAAAGTCACGAAAGTCCTAATTTCAAGAAATTTGGGACTCAAATTTGAAAGTCCCAAGACAAAATGACATTTGGGTGCTGGCCCCATGGCCAGATACAGATAATACCATAAGGGGGAAGGTGGTGGCTTCCCCCAAATCTGGGCTGCGGTGAATCTTGTGAGTCCATGTTTGCCCGTGGTTCGTCCATGCACCAAAAATGCTTCAACTACGCAGTAACCAACTTGTTGTTTGGTTGGTGTAAATCCGTGTGAGTAATTGAATTGCTTGTCACTCTTCCTAGTCTTTATCTTGGAGCTTTAGCACGCCCCTCTAGCCCAAAGTGCTGCGAGCCAAAGAACGTGCCCCAACTTTTTATCCTTCCGTTGTTTTCACCTTAGACTCACATTTGAGTCTATCAAGGAGCTTGGGTGTGTGTCAAAGATCATCCCTTCAAATTTCAAGATGGATTGGGTTTGTTTAAAGAAATTAACATTTGGTGCTGTGAACTTTTGCAAAGACACCCAAGAATTTTAGACATGTTTTTCATCTCTTGTCCACATGACTTTGGTGTCACATGCACGCATATTTGTGGTATGATTTTTGTTTGTGCAAGTTCTTAAAATTTTCCAAATTTTTTATATATTGATTTTAGGTTTTTTTTTTGTTGCATTTGGAAAAAAGACAAAATTCAAAATCTATTTCCTTGTCTTTGCAAAATTTGAACTTCTAATTTGGAATTATAGGAATTAAGAATGTTAGAACACCCAACTATGGGATGATGATGGAATCATGTTTTTGGATTCGTGTGTAATGTTCCAATTTTTTATTTGCAAACCTTGGTCCTAGGTTTGGTGGAAATGGTAGAAACAATTAATGATGTTCTTTTGTTGGGATGGTGTAGGAAAGGTTTCATTTAATAAGCACAATTTGCATTTATTGGCAATGAACCAAATTCAATGAACAAGCAATCAACAATATTGGCCAGATTTCATCATTGGTTCACCAAGTGTGTGGAGAAAATGTCTTATGTTGAAAAATCAATGCTATTAATGTTCACGATAGGCTTAAAATAATTTGGTACCAAAATATTAACCATCATAATCATGGATTAGAAATATTATCCTTGCATGCAATCATTTACTAATGATTATACCTTATTACTCACCACCTTATAAAAATGAATACATGATGTTTGGGAGGATGAAATATTCCATCATGGATACTAGTTAAAAATACCATAATTACTAAGAGGCAAGGAATTTATTAAATATAAAGTAAAGACATAACTCATTAGAGTCTAAATCTTCATGATTGTTATAAGAGGAACCTTGATAACATAAGTGTTTCATTTTGTCAAGAGCACATTCATATTCAAAATTTTACATACCTTGATATAAGGATTAAGAACCACCATAAATTTTATTTTAGACATTTAGAGAAGCAATGTGTGATTGAAACATATCCATGCTATTGATTATTCACAAACCATGACTATGTTGCATGTGTCATGGATGCCAACGCTATGGAGTTCATTCATATGAATGTTCATTTATGATTTGTAATGAACTTGTATCTAAATTTTAATTTAATTTTAGTTCATTTCTAATTAACTTTTAGTTCACCTTTAGTTAATTTTTAATTAACTTTTAATTCATTCGTAATTTACACATGGGTACACATGGGCCACACATGGATGCACGTGGGCACACATGAGTGAACATGGGCCACGTGTGAGTTGAAATTTTTTGAGAAACTTCTTTGAGTTAGGTTCCCAATGGGTATAAATAGAGGTAGAATTTTTCATTACCTTTAATATATTCAATATTCATTTTAAGTATGTTTTTTTGTCACAACCTTGTTCTATTTTTGTTTTTTTCTTGCAAATAAAATTCTATTGAATTTTATCTTGCAATTATCGTGTTTTTGTTCTTGTTTTTCTTGTTTAACGATTTGGAATTGGAATTAGGCCTACCTTTGTTCTTGTCTTGGTTAGGAAATTTTGTTGTCTTGGTTGTTTTTGTACTCATGATAATATGAAAATTCAATAATTTGCACAAATTATTGAGGCATGTTGTCTTTCAATCAAAAGCCCATCACGATATGGTGCTTTTGTGTAGGGTTTCATGACTTGTGATGTGGAGGTAAACTTATAGACTTGAAAATGAGTTGAGAAAACATGGCAATTCATGCTAAAAGGCTTGTACACAATTTGTGTATAAACTACCAAATGGACACAACCATTAATTAAATAAAGACAATTCACATAAGATGTGGTTAGTTAAAGATGTTAATGTAACACATAATTTCAAAAACATTTTTTATTGTGAAGAGTTGTTTACCCTTGTAGAACATTCCATAGATGTAAAAATAAAGAAATCTCAATTGGAATTTTTTTTTTTATCAATAAAGGCAAACCTTGAAAGAAATCTAAAAAAAATGAACAAACTTTTATACATGATGTATGTAAGTGCAACAAGCACATGCCTTTTAGAAGTGCCCATTTACCCCATGGCATAAATGTGCATGATCCCATAACCAATGTTGGAGGTGCACGAGGTTTTAAACCCCATGCTTAAGACATTAAATTATTCAAGACCATTTAAACATGAGCTCATAGTTATGAAGGATTTAAAATTTAAATAAAATCTTTAATCAAAAAATCCAAAATGGTCAATGCAATAATCTTTGTTGTGAGTTGATATAAATAACAACAAATTCCACAACATGTTGCAAATGAACCAATAGATGAACATGTAATAAACTTGGTAGCATGAAACAACTATCAACAACAACCAATTTCTATGTCAACTTGGGCCATGCAAATCACAACATAATCAAGTTTACCATAAGAACTAAAGTCAAAAGGCCTTCATTTGTTAGCTTTGAAAAAAAACTAACCTAAGTGCAAACAAAGGTCTACATGACTTCTTTAGTGACATTTGTTGGGCCCTACCCCCACAAGGATAGGGATTATTGCATTGGATCCAACTTTTGGAAGTTTTACTTTATTAGAAACAGTTTCACATTAGGTGAACTAGTTTCTTTGGTGAAAGTGTTTAGATTGTTTAAATTAGAACATATTGTTTTGGTGTTTAAAGTGTGGACACAGTAGGTAGATGTATAACATTTTATCTATTGGTAGGGCTAACATGTCTGTGATGCCTTATTTGATTAGGATGTTGCCATAGGCTAGGAATTGCTTACACATCAACACTAATATCTTCCATGGGATTGGAAAGTTAGGGCATCATTGCCACTCTATGGATAAACACATTTGCAACTTATTAGACTTTGAATTTTAAAGCCTTTATGTAATGCATTTGATTAAACTTGTTCAGCTACTTTTTGAGCTTTTAGATCCTCCCGTTGCCTCATGGCCCTTGGGGTGAAAACATGATCATAGGAGCTAGGGGTGCCAAGGAAAGAATCATTTTCCAAGCATGCACATGACATGTGTCATATTTGCATTGGTTTATAACTTAAAATTTTGTATTTTGGACACCCCTTTTAACATTACATGTTAGATATAAATATTTTTTGACTAAAAATTGATTTTATATCATATATATTATGAATTCATGCCCTCTATCACATAAATATGAACAACTTTTGTTAAGGTCACATTTTCAAAATCCATAATTTTCAAGGTCAAAAGCATGTTTGAACCAAATGTGTTGAAATTGGTTACATAAAAAAATTTCATTAGTTGAAGTCCTTTTGCCCTTATAATCATCAATGTTAAAATGCTCTTCAATTTTTAGAAGGAATGGTGCACATTTGGTAAGAGAAAAAGACGTTTGAAAAAATAAGGATTATCCATTCTTGGGGTTTGAATGCTTTGAACATGCAAAAACATTTTTGATATATCTAATGCTTTGAACATATAAAATTTTCAATTAATGGAAAATATTCCCAAAAAAATTATGATAATTCAAACTATTATGTTTCCTTTGTGATATTTCAAACATACAAAAATGCAGTTTTGACTCAGTTAGGTGTCTCCTATGATTGTGTTTTTACCCCTTGCTGATATTAATACACTTGCATAGAGACAACAAATATCCTTTCAACATATTACATACCAAACCTACTACCAATATACTTGACTCCATGCTCAAATAAAAGTTATTGATCTTGTGAATGCCATCACCACTCCTAACTTAATTGAGATGCAATTTAGCTTGGTAAAATGCTAGTAACTAAGAGGTCATTGAAGTTGACACCCACAATTGTATTGAGATCACAATCACAAAGATTGGTTTCCGTTGTGTTACCCACCAAAAGCAAGCAAATTTCACATAACAATTGAGGTAGGGAATTAGTTTATCTAGTTTGAATTGTAAAAGATTATGGGGACTTGATCACATAAGTATGAACCAATCTACAGACAACAAAAAGAGCTATTAATAATAGGCTGACATCTATATATATGCCATTTGGACAAAACCACAAGCCTAAAAACTATTAACTCGCTGATAAAAATTTGTGGTACTTATCTCATGTTGTGAAGTATCCACAAAACCATTAAATCAATGGTTATATGTTGTGACAATAATGGTCTCTTTCTCATCAGAGTGTCCCATTGCACAACTTCAGCTTTTCCCTGCCATGCTCAAGGATATTGCTAATAGCAAAAACTTGGGGCTCTTTTAATAATATCAGATTGCCAAATGGCAGCCAAACAAGCAACCACTGTATGTTTTTGCTAAATTATAAATACCGTAGATCAGCATTACTATTCCTCAATTTGGATCATAGCATGTATCAATTAGTGTTGAGTTCTTTGGAGGTTAGGAGAGTAAAGCCTTGTATTAGTGACAGTCAGATCTCACTTAATATTGCAATGAACTTTCTGCAACAACATGATGTTCCTTTTTCTATATTAGTTTCTACAACTCTCTCTAATTTCCTTGGCCTCATAAAGAGCTTCTATGATATTTTTATGTTTGACATGAATTTGCATTATCACTTATCATCAAAAAGTCTGAAGTTTTACAAATATGTGGAATTGGAAAAGAACAAGGGAATCCCAATTTGATTCAAGGTGTTCAAAATAGTCACCATAGCTGAAGTTGCACATAGAAAGGAACATGTATTGAACCCTCTGGAAGTTTGAGTGTTAATGCTACACCTTGAAGCATCTCCCTTTGTACCTTCACTTTTCATTACTAGAATACTCTCTTGCGTTAAATAGGTCAAAATATTCAATTCAAACTTGACATAATCAATGAAGCTTGGAATGAACGAGGGTGAATGGAAATTCTACAACCACATTTGGAGAAACTGTTGAAAACAATAGGATCAGAGGAGAGATTGCACATTCAAATCACACAAATATGTGAACAATGCTTGGAGTGAGAGTTCCAACTCTCCTCCAACCTTGCTCTTTATTCCCTTCCATGTACCACCACATTGACAAACCATATGGGATAACTATTTCTCTCCCTCCTTATTCTAA
>Ga0116227_10011393_pt1 | contig 14959 bp, 12 predicted proteins | sample S1TSphgellanicum_FD_89693 | JGI IMG/M metagenome (GOLD analysis project Ga0116227, IMG submission 89693) | Host-associated microbial communities from peat moss isolated from Minnesota, USA - S1T2_Fb - Sphagnum magellanicum MG | ecosystem: Host-associated > Plants > Peat moss > Unclassified... | reverse complement strand
GCCTAGTCCGTACGGAAAGGACCAGGCTCTACAATCAGTACTTTTATTCCCAGCGGTGCTACTTCCTGCGAAAGCGATTCTGACAGACCTTCCACGGCAAACTTTGTAGCGTGGTAAAGCGACGAGAACGGAAAAGTTACACGTCCGCCAACAGAAGATACATTAATAATAATACCCGATTTTTCTTGCCTCATGGCAGGCAAAACAGCTTTGGTTACCTCTATTAATCCAAAAAGGTTAACTTCAAATTGCTGTCTTACTTCTTGCTCAGTAGCGGCTTCTAAAGCGCCCATCGCACCATAACCGGCATTATTTACCAATACATCAATTTGGCCAAATTTTGCTATACCAGCTGCAACAGCGCTTTGTATGGTAAGTTTATCGGTAACATCTAAGCGGCTAATTAAAATATCGCTTAGCGTGGATAGTTCTGTTTCCTTTTCGGGAGAACGCATGGTAGCAATTACGTTCCAACCTTTGCTGTGAAATAATTTAGCGGTTTCTCTTCCAAAACCAGACGAAGCGCCTGTTATTAATATTGTCTTTTTCATTGCTTTGTTTTTAATTTACAAAGCAAATCTCGGGTTAAAGGACCAGCGTGGTTTATACTTTTCTATCCATCACTTATACATTTCAAGGATAAGCCAAATAGCTTATCCCTCAACTCATGTATCATCCTGCAATTATTACTTTACGCCTTCCAAAGTGAATGGCTTACCATTCACTACCACATTTTCTAATTTCAAACCATCAAAAGCGGCTGGTGTAAAACCTTCGTTCTTAACCTGTACGTTCACGTTTTTGATCACAAAGCTACCGAAGGTAGTACCCGGGTTTCCCTTTAGGTTACCTAATGATGAGCCCGAACCTTTTACGTTATTAATGCTGATATTGCGCACCAATGATTTTGGTGGTGCCTGGCCCTTCAAATCAAAATATTGCGACCATGGCGCTACGCTCAGCAACGTTGCCGAGCCTTCCATCGTAATATCGTTCAGGCTAATATCTTCATATTGTTGTGGGGTATCAGGGCGTAATTTCAAACGCAAAACATTTACGCCTCGTGCTGTACAGCGCTCAATTTTCACATCGCGTACTATAGTGGCTTCGCTTCCGCAGGTCATTATACCGCCGCCACCTTCAAATACACAATCCTCTATCCGGATATGCTCAACAGCCGGGCTATCTTTATCATCCATTGCGAATGGTCCTTTAGAACCTTTTAGCGCGATATCATCATCCCCAACTGAAAAATAACATTTGCTGATGGTGATATCCTGCGAGCTATCTACATCTATCCCGTCAGAACTTGGTGCATGGTTATCCGGCACCTTTCCGCTTGGGGCTTCAAAACGGCAATTTTCAACCAACACGCCCTTATCGCGATACAAGTGCAAATTCCAAAATCCGGAATTCAAAAACTTGATCCCGCTGATCTTCACATCACTCGAGTTGATAATGTAAGCCAACCTTGGCCGCTCTACATTCAAATTTGTGGTTTTAGGATTTTGACTGCGCTTGCCATAAAACAATTTCCAAAATGGCTCGCCGCTGCCATCCAGTGTACCTTTACCGCTAATCACCAGGTGATCTACCTTATCACCATTTACCAAGGCCGCACGCCATGGCTCAAAGTGGCCCTCAATGCGGGTTATTCCTTTAGGATAATCCTCAATATTGGTCGATCCTTTTAAAACGCCACCTTCCTGTATCTCCAGGTTAACACCCGGCTTTAAAAAAATAGAGCCGCTTAAAAACACCCCTTTAGGTATCACTACCGTACCACCGCCATTCTTGGCACAATCATCAATTACGGTTTGTATAGCTTTGGTATTAAGCTTTGTAGCATCGCCAACGGCGCCATGTTCGGCAATATTGTAAATTTTTGCTTTGGTAACTGCAACGGTTGCATGGCCATTGTTCACTTTATTAAAATCAGCTGCCTTAACTCCCGCCAAACAGGGCAACATAATAAGCAGTATAACTAATATTTTTTTATTCATGGTAAGATGTGAAAAGCGTTAGTATTTGGTTGAATTTGGTTTAGTTGTAACTAACGGTAAAAAAAGCAATTAAATATCAACTTAACAATTATAAGCTTACAGAAAGTTGAAATATTATCGTTACCTAAATAAGCATTCCCACAACTGCTTTATATTACTTAAGTTAAAAAGTAACAATACCTTAGCATAGTCAAAAAAAATAAGCGTAAGTGCTTCACAAATAATATATTTGCTAATAATACCATTATCATGAAAAAGCTCCCGTTATTGTTTATAACATTATTATTTATAACTGCTTGTAAAAAGGGCGGCGACTCAACTACCAGTGCTACTCAAACCAATTCAATAACTGATACCCAAACTAATACACAACCCACTACACAAACAGGCTGGGTGCAATTAAAAACGTTTCCGGGTGGTAAAAGAGCTTATGGCAGTGCATTCGTTATAAACGGAGTGGCGTATGTAGGATCAGGAATATACGAGAACAGGGCTGCCAGTAAAATCTTAGGGTTTGATGATTTATGGCAGTACAATGCAAGTGCAGACAGTTGGACTCGCAAGGCAGATATACCCTCACCCGGAGCGTTTGATGCAGGCCGCAGACTACCTTTTAGTTTTGTTATTAACGGAAAAGGTTACTTGGGTGGTGGACTCACGGCAGGATCTGGCCAAACCCAGGACATAAATATGTTTGACCCTGCAACAAATTTATGGACAACCGTTACCAAAGTAACAACCGGGAATTTTACCATGGGATTTGCAGCAAGCGCTCAAAATATTGGTAAGATAGTAAACCTGAACTCTACCGGTGCGTTGTACACCTTTTATCCCAGCACCAATCAAATTGTTAAAGATGGATTAACCATTAGCTATGCAGGTGTATTTGTCTATAGCTGGTGCAGCGCATCAGATGCCTTGCTGTTAGGCGATGATGGCGCGCAAATATTTTCACTAACACAAAACGAGTTAACAGAACACATTTTAGGGTCATCATACCCTACTGGTGGTAAACCTATATTTACACAGGCAATAAATTACAATAACGCTGTTTACCAAAGCTTTGGCGATATTGGCAACCTATACAAATTTGACTTAACAACCAGGAGATGGTCGTTAGTAATCAATAAAGCCCTTGGAGTATCAGAGGGTGCGGTTTGTTTTAATATCGGTTCTAAAATTTATATTATAAACGGCACTACAGGATCGTTCGGTACATATTCGGATTCGGTTTGGATGATAGACCTTAACCATGTTAACTAACCATATCAATCCACACCAAATTATTGTATTTAAGTGCTGCCGTAATACAATACACATGCCTGCTGGTTATTCACCTTTTTGTGGTTATGCATGCGCAGAAAACCACGGTTACTCAAAAATATTCCAAAACATCCAGAAGTTAAATTTAATATTGCACAGGTAATATTTCCAACTACATATAAAATCGAAAGGCACACCTGATGAGGTATGCCTTTCGTAAAATTGTTCTAATTAGTCGAATTTGTGCCCATCTATTTACTTAACACTTACCTTGTAAATGGTTGTACTATGGAAAGTTTCGCCAGGTTTCAATACCGTGTTAGGGAACGCCGGTTGATTAGGTGAATCGGGATAATGTTGAGTTTCTAAACACAAAGCGGTGTGCTGGTTAATTGGCTTGCCGCTATCAGCAATTAATTTACCATCCAAAAAGTTACCGGTGTAAAACTGGATAGCCGGTTGCGTGGTGCTAACCTCTAACTGACGTCCGCTTTTAGCATCATATAATATCGCTGCCTGGTGCATGGTGGTATCGCTAACGTTCAATACAAAGTTATGATCGTATCCTACAGGAGTACCCGGCACCTGGCTCATGCGCGAACCGATAGCCATAGGTTTAGTAAAATCAAACGGTGTGCCTTTAACCGGGTCTAATTTACCTGTCGGGATCAGCTCTGCATTAACCGGGGTATAACGATCAGCATTGATCTGGATGGTTTCATCTAAAATCGGGCTGCTCAAATCGCCGCTCAGGTTAAAGTAAGTATGATTAGTTAGGTTAATAGGTGTTGCCTTATCGGTTGTAGCGGTGTAATCGATCTTCAATTCATCGGCATCAGTCAAAGTGTATTTAACGGTTACTTTCAGATTGCCGGGGTAACCTTCTTCACCATCTTTGCTCAAATAAGTTAAAGTAAGGGCCGATACCGAATCAACAATTGGCTCGGCGGTCCATATTACTTTATCAAAGCCTTTATTACCGCCATGTAAAGCATTTTTACCATTGTTTGTGGCTAAAGTATATTCTTTGCCATCAATGGTAAATTTACCATTAGCAATGCGGTTACCGTAACGGCCTATCAACGCGCCAAAGTAAGGCACATCCTTAGTGTAGCTGTTAGGGTGGTTAAAGCCCAATACAATGTTTGATTTCGTGCCGTTCTTGTCGGGTGTTATCCACGATGTTACCTTGCCACCGTAGTTTGATATTTTAACTTCAACCCCGTTTTTGTTGGTGAGGGTGTATAAGTCTACCGCCTGGCTATCTACTTTGTCCCAGGCTTGTTTGGTGATGCCGCTTTTTTGCGTTTCACCCGTTTTTTTCTTTTCCATACACGATGTAAAAATTGTGCTTATTGCCAGTGATCCTACCAATAAGCGGCTTAAAATTATGCTCTTCTTCATATGTTACGGTTTTATCTAATTGGAATGCGATTATACAATTTATTTAAGAGTTAATACCACAACCGAGTGAGCCGGCAGATCGGCCAGTAACTCATCGCCTTGTTTTGACGCGCCTGTAAAACCTACTATTTTCAGCTTATTAGGGTTTTGGAATGAGTTTACATCCGTTAGTTTTTCCGAATTTAAGATCTGTCCGCTAACCGTGCTCCAACTCAATCCTTTCAATGTTGTTTTGATGCTGATCTTTTTATTTGGATCCAGATTCACCAACGAAATATGGATCACCTTATTAGAATCAACAGAAGCTGAAGCATTTAAGGCAGGGATCTTTTTACCATCGATCTCGTAATCCGGCGATTCAAATTTGATGGGCAGATACTTAGCATCCTGGTGAACTTTATACAGATCAAACACGTGGTAAGTTGGCGTGAGCAGCATTTTTTCTTTATCAGTTAAAATTAAAGCCTGCAATACGTTTACGGTTTGCGCCAGGTTGGCCATCCTCACCCTATCGCAATGGTTATTAAAAATATTAAGGGTTGATGCTGCTATCAACGCATCGCGCAAGCTGTTTTGCTGGTACAAAAAGCCGGGATTAGTGCCGGGTTCAACATCCGTCCAGATGCCCCACTCATCAACAACGAGGGCCACTTTTTTGGCAGCATCGTATTTATCCATAATAGCCGAGTGCTTGGTTACAATATCGTCCATCTCCAAACAGTTCTTCATGGTATTAAAATACTCTTTCTCGTCAAACTGCGTGGCTGAGCCTTTTTTGCTCCAGTTACCGGTTGGCAGCGTGTACCAGTGCAGGGTTAGTCCCCACATGCGCTTGCCAATGTTCTTCATACATACTTCGGTCCAGTTATAATCTTTTCCGTTACTTCCGCTGGCTATTCTTTTGAGCGGTGTACCCGGATAATCGCGGGCGTAAGTTGCATAGCGTTTATAATTATCGCTGTAAAACTCAGGTGTCATGTTACCACCGCAGCCCCAGCTTTCGTTACCTACACCCCAAAAGGTAACTTTAAACGGCTCGGGGTGTCCGTTTTGCTTACGCAGATTGGTAATGGTAGTTTCGGCACCGCAATTTAAATACTCTACCCATTTAGCCATTTCTTCAACTGTACCGCTGCCCATGTTGCCGGCTATGTAGGGTTCAGTTTTAAGCAGTTTGCACAGCTCTAAAAACTCGTGGGTACCAAAACTGTTATCTTCGCTTACGCCGCCCCAGTTGGTGTTTACCATTTTTGGTCGTGATGCGCGCGGACCAATTCCATCCCTCCAATGATACTCGTCGGCAAAGCAGCCGCCCGGCCAGCGCAAGTTGGGGATATGAATCTTTTTCAACGCCTCAACAACATCCAAACGGATACGGTCTTGCTTGGCAACCTGCATTTTAGGGTCAACCCAAAAACCATCGTAGATACAACGGCCCAAATGTTCGGAGAACTGACCGTAAATGTGCCTGCTAATGGTAAGCTTTGAATCATCGGCAGTAATGGTAATGTTGGTTGTGGATTGACTATAGCCATAATGCGCGCCCGCTACACTCAAAGCTAAAAGCAATAAAAGTTTCTTCATTGATTGAATAATAGGATATTGGTTATGATTGAATTGGTTAGCCTTCAATATGCTAAAGGTATAAAGATTTTGAATAAACGTATATTTTACAATTAATTATTTTTTACAGCTACAATCGGTTACAATAATTATTGTTAAAAATACGCTTGCTGGGTTGCAATGCTTATATTGCATAATTTACTATTTTCGCCTTTCACCGATCATAAACAATGAAGTACTCGCATCAAACACGCATCCTGGTAGCTATCGACTGTATAATTTTTGGCTTTGACGGCGAAAAATTAAAATTGCTTTTGGTACAGCGCGCCATAGAGCCTGAAAAAAATAAATGGAGCCTGATGGGTGGTTTTGTTGAAGCCGACAATGGACTTGATGTGGCAGCCAATTCCATCTTGAAAAAACTGACCGGTTTAGAAGGCGTTTACCTGGAGCAATTGCAAACTTTTGGTGATGTACACCGAGATCCTATCGAGCGCACGGTGAGCGTTGCTTATTTCGCGCTGATCGATATTCACAAATACGAAACCCAAATAAGCCATGAGTACCATGCCGAGTGGTTTGAAATGAACGAGATACCGCAACTGATATTCGACCATAACGAAATGGTGGAAATGGCTAAAAAGAAACTGCGTTATAAAGCTGCCTTACACCCTATTTTATTCGAATTGCTTCCCGAAAAGTTCACTATTCCGCAGCTTCAAAGTTTATACGAAGGCATTTACGATAGCGTTTTTGATAAACGTAACTTCAGCCGTAAAATATTATCAACCGGCTTATTGATTAAACAAGCCGATAAAGATAAAGCCAACTCCAAAAAAGGAGCTTTTTATTATATGCTTGATAAAGGTAAATACAGCGCAAATTTCCACGCGTTTTTGAATTTGATACCTAATCCGGATCATTTGCAGTTTGTGTAGATGGATTTGAGATATTCGTCTCAATAATAATACCCGGTTGCCGTTTCAAACAACCTTAAACTTGTCATTGCGAGGCCGAAGCAATCGCAAACTATACAGGGCGAATATGTAAAGCCGCTCTGCCTATGTGCGATTGCTTCGGCCTCGCAATGACAGGTTGCAAACAGCCATACCAACCTCAATACCAATACATTTAATCCTATCTCACCAAAAATATTTCATCAAAAATTTCCTAATTCAAAAATATAAGTGTTAATTAGACACGAAAACCAATTATGAATAAAGATTCTTTTGTTATAGGCGTAGATTACGGGAGTGATTCTGTACGCTCTGTTATTGTTGACGCGAGCAATGGCCGCGAGTTGGCCTCATCTGTTTTTTACTATCCGCGCTGGCAAAAAGGTTTGTATTGCGATGCTCCGGCAAACCAGTTCAGGCAGCACCCTTTGGATTATATTGAAGGGCTAGAGCAAACCATAAAAGATTGTATCAAAAAAGCAGGCACATCCGTAGCTGCCAACATCAAAGCCATCTCGGTTGATACTACCGGTTCAACCCCCGTAGCGGTTGATGAAAGCGGTACACCATTAGCTCTGTTGCCCGGTTTTGAAACCAATCCACACGCCATGTTTGTGTTGTGGAAGGATCATACCGGAATTAAAGAAGCTGCCGAAATTAACGAGCATGCCACAAAATTTGATACAAACTACTTGCAATATGTAGGTGGAATATATTCTTCCGAATGGTTTTGGGCTAAATTACTGCGCACATTACGTACCGATGAAGCTGTGCGCAAAGCCTGCTATAGCTGGGTTGAGCATTGCGATTGGATCCCATTTTTACTAACCGGCGGCACCAAAGCTGCCGATATTAAACGCGGCCGCTGCTCTGCCGGTCACAAGGGCCTTTGGGCTGCCGAATTTGGCGGTTTACCACCCGATGAATTTTTCTCATCTCTTGATCCTTTACTGAAAGGCTTTACCGCCCGATTATTTAAAGATACTTACACATCAGATCAATCTGCCGGAACATTAAGCAAAGAATGGGCCGAGCGTTTAGGCTTATCTACTGATGTGCTGATCGGCGTTGGCGCGTTTGACGCCCACATGGGCGCCGTTGGTGGCCAGATTGAACCTTACCACTTGAGCAAAGTAATGGGTACTTCAACCTGCGATATTTTGGTTGCACCAAACGCGGATATGGAAGGCAAACTGATCAAAGGGATTTGCGGACAGGTTGATGGTTCAGTTATTCCGGGTATGGCTGGTTTAGAGGCTGGGCAATCTGCCTTTGGCGATACTTACGCATGGTTTCGTAACTTGTTGGAATGGCCTTTGCAAAATGTGTTATCGCAATCAAAACTGATAGACGCGCAAACCGCCGCGGCTTTAAAGGATGAAATGTCCGGCAAGATCATTCCGGAACTAAGCCGACAGGCAGCCCTGTTGCCTATTGAAGAATATAGTGAACTGGCGATAGACTGGTTTAATGGTCGCCGTACTCCTGATGCTAACCAGGAATTAAAAGGAGCCATCAGCGGTTTAGGTTTAGGCAGCGATGCACCACGTGTTTTCAAATCTTTGGCCGAGGCTACCTGTTTTGGCGCTAAAAAAATAGTGGATCGCTTTAACAGCGAAGGTGTTCCCGTTAAGGGTTTGATTGGTATTGGCGGCGTGGCTAAAAAATCGCCCTACATTATGCAAATGATGGCCGATGTATTGAATATGCCTATCCGTATCCACCAGTTTGAGCATACCTGCGCCCTGGGTGCAGCCATGTTTGCCGCAACTGTTGCCGGCATTTATCCTAACGTTCAGGAAGCTATGGCGGCTATGGGTGGTGGTTTTGATGTAGAGTATTTCCCTAACAAGCAACTGGAAGCTGTTTATAATATCCGCTTTAAACAATACAATCAATTGGGTGCTTTTATTGAGCAGCAAACCCTAAGCAAATCATAACATGAGCAATAAATATCAGCACATCAAAGAAGAAGCTTACCAGGCCAATATGGAATTGCCAAAGCTTAACCTGGTAATTTTCACCTTTGGAAACGTTAGCGCGGTAGACCGTGCCGAAGGCGTTTTCGCCATCAAGCCAAGTGGTGTACCATACGAAGATCTGACACCTGACAGCATGGTGATCGTTGATTTTGACGGCGTAACCGTAGAAGGTAAATTACGCCCATCATCTGATACCAAAACCCACGCTGTATTGTACAAATATTGGGAAGCAATTGGCGGTATCGTTCACACGCATTCAACTTACGCAACAGCCTGGGCACAGTCCTTACGGGATATCCCGATCTTCGGCACTACACATGCCGATTACAACACGGTTGATATCCCCTGTGCTGCTCCAATGAGTGATTTGATGATCAAAGGTAACTACGAGCATCAAACCGGTTTCCAGATCATTGAGTGCCTCCAACAAAAAGGCATGAATTATAAGGAAGTTGAAATGTGTTTGGTAGGCAGCCATGCCCCTTTCACGTGGGGTAAAAACGCCGCCAAAGCCGTACACAACAGCGCTGTATTGGAAGCTATCGCTCACATGGCTTTATTAACCGAGCAGATTAACCCATCGGCCCCACGCTTAAAAAATGCTTTGATCAATAAACATTACGAGCGTAAACATGGCGAGGGTAGCTATTACGGGCAGTAAATAAATGAGATTATCATCTGCGATAGAGCGAGCGGTGGCCCCGTGCGATTCCCCTCTTGAGAGGGGTGGAGGGGTGTGTCCTTTTCGTCGCGCGCAGAATGATACACCCCTGCAACCGCGCTGCCCAACGCGCCCCCTCTCGAGAGGGGAATGGAAAAGTATATTAATGCTTTTAGTTACACTACTCATACTAAATACTAATGCAAAATCCCAAACCAAGTCCTTCCAATCCTGGGCGCAAACCCCGCCAATGGGCTGGAACAGCTGGGATTGTTTTGGCCCAACCGTAGTTGAAAGCGAGGTAAAGGAGAATGCCGATTACATGGCCAAAAACCTCAAAAAATTTGGTTGGGAATATATTATTGTAGATATACGCTGGTATGTGGGTAACGATAAGGCGCACGGTTATAACGAAAAAGACCCCGATTATGTACTGGATGAATACGGCCGCTTTCAACCAGCGGTAAACCGTTTTCCATCAGCCGCGGGCGGTAAGGGGTTTAAGCCTTTGGCGGATTATATTCATAAACAGGGCTTAAAATTTGGCATCCATATTATGCGGGGCATCCCGGTTGAAGCGGTAAAACGCAACCTGCCGATTTTAGGCAGTAAAGCCACCGCAAAAGATATTTATAGTACCGAAGGCCAGTGCAAATGGCTGCACGATATGTACACCGTTGTTGGCGGCAAAGATGGTGCGCAGGAATATTATAACTCACTGTTTAAACTTTATGCGACATGGGGCATCGACTTTGTAAAGGTTGACGATCTATCCCGCCCTTACCATGCCGACGAGGTGGAGATGATCCGCAAGGCGATCGATCTGACGGGAAAAAAGATCGTACTCAGCACCTCTCCCGGAGAAACACCGATAGCCAGCGCTGCTGATGTGCAGCAGCACGCTAATATGTGGCGCACTGTTGATGATTTTTGGGATAACTGGAAAATGCTGAAAGACCATTTTGATGTTTTTGAACGATGGAACCAATACCGCATACCCGGCGGCTGGCCCGATGGCGATATGCTGCCTTTGGGCAAAATAGGTATCCGCGCCGAGCGTGGTAATCCGCGGATGACGGCTTATACACATGACGAACAATATACTTTGATGACTTTGTGGACCATCTTCCGCTCGCCGCTGATGTTTGGCGGTAACCTGCCGGATAATGATGAGTTTACCTTATCACTGCTTAATAATAAAGAAGTGATGAATGTGCTGAAATTTAGCACTAACAACAAGGAGTTATTCCGCAGCACCAACGGGGTTGTTTGGGTAGGTGATGATAGCCAAAGCGGTTATAAATACATCGCGGTTTTTAACCCCGGCGATGGCGTTGATCCCGTAAAGGTACCGGTAAAGCTAAGCGACCTGGGGTTTACATCGGAGTGCAAGATAAAAGATCTTTGGGGCAAAAAAGACATCGGCAAGTTTAGCGGTGAGTTTGCCCCTTTAATTAATAAACATGGTGCGGGCCTGTACCGCATATCTGGAAAGAAAGCGTAAAACAAAAATAAAATGATCAACTTAAAAGAATTAGAAGTTTGGTTTGTAACCGGTAGTCAGGATTTATATGGCGAAGAAACCTTAAGGCAAGTAGCCGAACACTCGCAGCAAATAGCAAAATCGTTAGATTCGGCACAGCAGATACCTGTACGCGTGGTGTTTAAACCAACGGTAAAATCAACCGAAGAGATTTTTGCCACTTTACAGGAAGCTAACGTAGCTAAAAATTGTATCGGCGTTGTGGCTTGGATGCATACTTTTTCGCCTGCTAAAATGTGGATCAGGGGATTGAAGATCCTTCAAAAACCTTTGCTGCACTTGCATACACAGTTTAACAGCGATATCCCATGGAGCACAATTGATATGGACTTTATGAACCTGAACCAAAGCGCTCACGGTGACAGGGAATTTGGTTTTATGATGAGCCGCATGCGTTTAAACCGCAAGGTTGTTGTTGGCCACTGGCAGGATGAAAGCGTATTGAGCCAGATTGGTGGCTGGACTCGCGTTGCCGCTGGCTGGAACGATTGGCAGGGCGCGCGCTTTGTTCGCTTTGGCGATAACATGCGTTATGTTGCCGTTACCGATGGCGATAAGGTTGAAGCCGAACTACGCTTTGGCTACTCGGTAAACACACATGGTATTGGCGACTTGGTTAAAGTAATTAATGCCATAAGCGATGCTGAAATTGACAGGCTTACCGCGGAGTACGAAGAGCTTTACGCTGTAGTGCCATCGCTGCGCAAAGGTGGTGATCAGTATTCATCACTACGTGATGCCGCTAAAATTGAGCTGGGTATGAAAGCCTTTTTGGTTGACGGTAACTACAAAGGTTATACCGATACTTTTGAAGACTTGCACGGCATGGCACAATTGCCGGGCATCGCATCGCAACGTTTAATGGGCCAGGGTTATGGCTTTGGCGGCGAAGGCGACTGGAAAACTGCCGCGCTGGTACGTGCCATGAAAGTAATGGGAACAGGCTTACCGGGAGGTAACTCATTCATGGAAGATTATACTTACCATTTTAATCCATCAAACCCGATGGTGCTGGGATCGCACATGCTTGAGATCTGTGAGTCTATCGCGTCTGGTAAGGCGAACTGTGAAATCCACCCGCTGGGTATTGGCGGCAAAGCTGACCCGGTGCGTTTGGTATTTAACGTAGCAGGCGGCGCGGCTTTAAATGCTTCGATAGTTGATATGGGTAACCGTTTCCGTTTACTGGTGAACGAGGTTACCGCCGTTGAACCACAAAACGAATTACCTAAATTGCCTGTTGCCCGTGTATTATGGAAACCACTACCTGATATGAAAACAGGCTGCGCGGCATGGATATTGGCCGGCGGCGCTCACCATACTTCATACAGTCAGAATTTATCATCAGAGCAATTAGAAGATTTTGCTGAAATGGCCAACATGGAGTTTGTTTTAATAGGACAGGATACCAGGCTATCTCAATTTAAAAATGAGCTGCGCTGGAGCGATGCTTACTATCAAACCAATAAGCAGTATTAAAATTAAATGTTATATTAACAAAAAGCCCTTTCTGCATAGAGAGGGCTTTTGTTTTTCATTTCTAATAACTTACTTTACGCTGTTATGACCGGAACAGTGGCCCAATTAATTTCGCTGGTATCTTATGGCAATAATTACCTGCGCACTGGCGGTAAATTGCCTAAGGATTATTTCCCTGATAATTCTGGTTTTTTATTTTGCCAGAGTGTTGATTTCCGGATCATCAGGAAAGCTTATTTTCTTTCCAAGTCGAAAGAAATGACCATAGCGGCCGATCCGGAAGCGTGGTTTAAACATTTGAAAGACCAAGGCTGCCTGCAATTAAAACTGTACTTTGAATATTCAAAAGATCACAATACCACTAAAGATCATAAACTGGCGGGTTTTATTGGTGGCGGTGGCTCGTGGCTGATCGAGGCTGTGTATCCGCGGTATTCAAATTATTGGGCTAACCGCTGGTTGGTTAACTATCCGGACGACCCCGATAAAAGAATATGGGCGGTTAATTACGGGCTGATCATCGATCATCAAAGAATTACCCGGTATGGTTTTGATCCTGTTGTGATTAAAGAACACCTGAACGATATATTGGTTAAGATAGCTTACTTTGCCTATGATAATAATTTAGAACAATGGGCAGATACTTTCCATATCGCGCTGCAAGCTTTATCAGACAACGACCCTCCGTTTAGTTTTTATAAGGATATGCTATGCGCTCAAAATTACTCTATAACCGCGAGGCAGGTGTTGGCAGGAGCCTGTGCCGCGCATGTATTTGGTGGTATGGGTAGCTGGAACGATCTGGGCTTTGATACCGAAGAAAAGAATAAGCAGTATGAAAGCTTATCGGAGCAATTGTATGATGCGATAAACAGGGCTATACTGGCTTCGGTGAACTCTTATTAAGCGTTTAGGCTACTAATCCTTTAGTAAAATCACTGGTAAAATCATTTGATGTGTTGAGGACATTCGGCATCTCTTTAAATTCCTCGGCTAAGTGGGTGGTGGTTAGTACCACACAATCCATACCCGCGTTCAAAGCGGCCTCGGCACCTTTGGGTACATCTTCAAATACCAAACAATCTTCGGCGGGTACGTTTAGCGCCTGCGCCACTTTGATATAGGTTTCGGGGTTTGGTTTGCTGATGATCACATCGTCGGCACTGATGATGGCTTTGAAATAATGGCGGATATTGAGGTTATCCAACACAAAATCGATATTGAAAGGGATGGCTGCCGAACCTATCGCCATGGGTATTCCTTTTTGATAGGCGGCTTCTAAAAATTCATGTAATCCTGGTAACAGGGCCAGTTCATCAAAGTACTCCTTTTGATAGCGTTTTTCTTTCTCGTAAGACAGGGCTACCATTTCATCCAGCGTAAATCGATCGGGGCCGAACATCCTAACCAAAACTTCCGGGTTTTTACCGTACATCTGGTGTTTTACTTCGTCCCAGGTAAAGTTGCCGCCAAGCTCGTTATTTAATAGGTATCGCCATGCACGGGTATGGTATTCCATGTCGTTTATCATGGTTCCGTTAAGATCGAAGATGAATGCTTTATAGGTAGATCTCATTATGTATCAATATGCCACAAAAATAGCCAAAATAGGCCAAACGGGCAGAATTTAAAACAATAAATGAGAATAAAATTACGCTTTAGCGCCACCAAATTTCGACAACAACTCTTTAGCGAAGGAGATGATCTCGGTGTAACCGGTAGTCATGATACCACGGAGAGAATAGCCAACCAGGTATTTTTTTAAATGGTAATAGCCAAAGCCTAATCCCGAAAGGATACAGAAAGGCGCGGCAAAAGCTGCCCCATAAATATCTTTAAGCAAATAGATACCCAAAGATGTCGCCCCGGCATTCACAATCACCATGATAATCACTTTATAAAAATTGATATGTGGTTTATGGATGATATCCAAGGTAACACCATTAAAGCGATCGATAGGGTAAATGATGGACATGATCATAAAGATGCGGAAGATATTGGCGGCTTCGGTACCAACATATTTATCACCTGCATAGAGCCAGATCACCCAATCGGCCAGAAAGAACGCGCCTATGGCCATGGGGATAAACAACCAGGTTAACATG
>Ga0116227_10011392_pt1 | contig 14962 bp, 8 predicted proteins | sample S1TSphgellanicum_FD_89693 | JGI IMG/M metagenome (GOLD analysis project Ga0116227, IMG submission 89693) | Host-associated microbial communities from peat moss isolated from Minnesota, USA - S1T2_Fb - Sphagnum magellanicum MG | ecosystem: Host-associated > Plants > Peat moss > Unclassified... | reverse complement strand
TCTCTCTCTCTCTCTCTCTCTCTCTCTCTCTCTCTCTCAAGTACTAGTAATGAGCTGTTGTTCTTCTAGCTTGTCTCTTTTCCATCAAATCAAAAAAGAACTGCATAGATTTGTGCGGATTCCTGCTTTCCATGATTGAGCTTGCAGCTCACTCCCAGTGCAGCCTTCCACCTGATTGCACCTGTGCTTTGTCCATATACACCCTGCAAGTATATTCTAATATTGATCTCTGAAGCTTTGATCTGAAGTCAGTACGTTGCATCAATTCATTTGTGAAGATTCCAAAAACACAACTTGAAAATGCAACTCAAAAGTGTAACTGGAAAAAATGCAACTGACTTCAGATCGAAAGACACACTTGAATGCAGCTGACTTCAGATCAAAAGACAGTGGCAGCCAAATTTTCAGATCTTTGAGATTTTCAAGTTATATTTTTGAGTTGCATTTTCAAGTTGCCAGGCTGAGAGAAAGATTATACTACTGGATTAAATAAAGATGTGATCATGTATAGATCTTTTTGCTTGTTTTGAAACTCCCTGGGCATCATGTCAAGCTTACTTGTATTACTACTACCTATTTTGAAGCTGCAGTCTTTTTTTCTCTCTATGAATTCAGAGAAACTTCTGTGTGTGTCATGTGTGGGTGGTGGTGACTTTTGCTGTGCAGGTCTATGAATTTGTACAACTAGCAGAGCTGTATTATGCAGGGAGTCACGGTATGGATATCATGGGTCCTGCCGATGCCACCAACGGATTCAAGGCAAAAGGCACTCAAGTCAAAGACAAGATGGTACAGAAAATTTTCCTCAGTGGTTTGTTTTTGCAGCTCTTGAAATGGGTGTTTTTTGCTCTGATCTAGTCTACTTCTTTTTGTGTCCAGCTCCAATTTCTATGATGACTGTTATTGAACCCTTGGTGACAAATATTCTGGATCTACTAATAAATCGACCCAGTGCTTTGAATCTGAATCCATTTTGCAATCAACTTGGCTTGATTCTTCAAAACAAATTGTGAACTAGTAGACTCAATGTTTGCATCTACATGGGTTTGCATTTTGTAGGGAAATGATGTGGTCCTTTTTCAGCCAGCTAGTGAGTATTTGCCTTTGATGGATGAGGTATGTCATTCAACAACTCCGAGGACCTACTATAAACTACACGCGATTTGAATCAAACTCAGCATTGTTGAACTATAACATAATATATTTGAAGCTTGTCACACTGTTCAGGTTGCTCTTTGAAATTGCAACCCAAAAAAAGAAAAACAAAGGAAAAATTCAGTAGACTTAGGTCATCTTGTTGTCTGCATAATTTTTGCATGAAGTTAATTTAGACTGAATGTCTTCTGAAATTTCTCATTTAGAAAGCAATCATGCCTGAGAGCACAATTTAGTTTGTACCCCAACTTCAGTTTTGGGGTTCAATGGGATTCTTAAAAGAAATTGTGATGTTGCAAATTCTGATGGAAAATGTGATTGATGGAGTTTTTACACATGGTGGGTGATTCAACCCCCCTCCTCCACAGGTGTGCAAAATTTTGAGTGAGAGTTCAAAAGGCGTCAGAGGAGCTAGAGTTGAGCACAATAGATTCTGTGTAACTATTCACTTCCGCCGTGTCAAAGAAGAGGTAGACTCATCTCTCTCTCTCTCTCTGTGTCTGTGTGATAACCATCCCAAATTGAGCCCGCCTGATGTTTCACACTCTTTGCTTTGTGGAAAACAGAGCTGGGGAGCATTAGCAGAAAAGGTGGAGAATGTATTGAAGGATTATCCAACATTGAATCTGACTCATGGCCGCAAGGTAAATTTCCATATAATTTGAGTCTGTCAGGTAGTCTATTTCCTGTGTGATTGCTTCTGAAGCCAAGCATCAATTTCACCTTGTGAAAATGGGTTTTGTTTGTTGTTGTTGGTAATGGTGGTGTTCTTTAATGCAGTTGTTGTTGATGCTCTTAAAGTCTGCTGTGCTTTCTTTGATAATTAGAATGTTATATGACAAACCAAGTACATGAAACTTGCAAATTTTTCTGACTTGCAAATTAACATATAATTCTTGTAGGTTAGTATTATTCTTGGGTTTTCTGTTCAAGTGCTAGTAATTGAGAGTGTGAATTTATAATGTAAAATTGATGGATTTTCTGTGAAACTAATGATGATGCTCAGATCTCAACATGACCCAATGTGAATCTACAGGTCTTGGAGATTCGTCCAGCTATCGCATGGGATAAGGGCAAAGCTGTAGACTTTCTTCTATCTTCACTTGGTGAGTACTCTAAGTGTACCCGACAGCTGAAAAAAGCCCCATTTCCTCATCCCTTACACTGCACCAAAGCTCTTCTTGTATGTGTATATGTATATATGTAATGTATGTACATACATTACACTTATAGATTAAATTGAGCCATGTTTTTTGTGCATGAAATTGACACCCATTTCTGCAAAAATATGATGGTGAATTCTTGAACTTGGTTTTAAGAGTTGACATGTATGACACGGATGATCAAAAAGGGAAGCTCATTTCTTTTAGTGCTGGATCTGGTCTGGCAGGACTAGCTGACTCCAGTGAGGTATTCCCGGTCTATATTGGTGATGATCGAACAGATGAAGATGCTTTCAAAGTAAGAATTTCTTGTTTTCTGTTTCTCATTCATGAGATTTTATATGTGCAAAATTTTCCCTATAAATTGCAGATCTCATGTTGAATGTTTCTGGATTCTTGTAATAGAAAGTTGTTGAAATTGTGTGTATGTTTTTTCTGCAGGTGTTGAAAGACTTGAAACATGGTTGCGGCATTTTGGTTACATCCGTGCCCAAAGAGACAAAGGCATCATTTTCTTTGCGAGATCCACATGAGGTAAAATCGTTTGCACCCATGGATTCATCATGATTCCAAAAGCTTTCAAAGATTCCAGAGAACTTATATTGCAATATTGCCAGATTGGGAGAGAATAATGAGTATTGGGTTAAATGCTACTAGCCAGATCTCTAACTCCCTTTGAATTCCAAATCTTGGACTTTACACCTCTAGAAAATATATCAAATTAAGAAGCCATGCAAATACATGCAAATTTGTGTGAACCCAACTTATTAACCTTCAGCTTGGAGTGAGTAGCGTCCTGCTAAACCCTATACTCTTTTATATTTATCATCAAGTTGAGGTTGTTTGTTTGGAATAAACCCAAAGCCTTCAAAGTTTCTTTTCTTTTGTGCAGGTGATGGAGTTTCTTCTTTACCTTGTGAGATGGAAGAAACAAGAGCTAGATGGAGTGAAAAATGGGTCAAAAACTTCAGCTCGCATTTGAAAACATCAAAGCAAACATGAAAGACCCACAACAACCTCCTCCTTGTGTAGAGCTACCACCTTTCTCATTGTGTTTATTGTACATGGATCAACTTAGATCTAGAGCTCTTCTCTCTCTCTCTCTCTCTCTCTCTCTCTCTAAATACGAAATCCTGCTCGAGTTAAAAGCTTGGTAAAAACTTGATGTTCAAGAGAAACTATGAAGATGGCTAACTACTACTACTCTCAAAGCTTTTGGTATTTGAGTTCAAATGTGTGGAGTTTGTGAGTAGGAATTGTACAATACAACCTAAATCAAGTTCCAAGCTTTTCCAAGCACTATTTTGGAATCAAATTTTGGATTGGCTTTTTAGAGGGCTTGCTTTGAAGATATCCTAGCCTAGCTTCATCAAATCAAAGCAAACCTAGTTAAGCCATAAACAATTTCAAAGGGGAATGAAGAAAACACCAACCCAACTTCACTTCCTTTATTTGGTTTGTTTCATTTTGCCACACACATTTGGACATACTTTTGAATTGCCAAACAAAGAAAAATTGGTGAAACTCAAATGACATTTTATTTTTTCGCTTTTCATGGGAAGATGGATGTTTTAAAAGTGGATTTTCTTGAAGATTGCTTTGTGTTTTGAGGGTGCTTGATTGGCATAAAGCTTTCCAACTTGTCTGACATTGTTTGCACGAGGAATTTTCATTGGAAATACTGTTGAAAGTTTGTGTCATTTATGAATGTAGTTTTAAAATGACTTTTGATGAAAGTATTGTTTTACTTTTTGTGTCATATAGTAATGTGACATTATTTAGGGATTTTTGAATGGAAATATTGTTGATTTCTTGTGTGATGTTTTGTAGTTTTGTTTCTCATGTTGAGATTTCCAAATCAGGGTTGTGACCCCCATCAATGGGCTCTTGATACTATCAAAGGGCCTCCGATGAATAAAGGTGTACTGATGTAGTTTGGTAGTGTTTAAACCTAAAATGCAAAAGTTATTGAACATTGAATAATTTTGTGCAAAAAGTTTAAAACCTAAAGCTAAATATATATTTAAAATTGGGGTTAAAAAATTTTATTATTGGAAATTAATTTATATTTTAAATTTTTTTCTTTAATTGAACTCTATCATCATAGTCTTATTCACACTTAAGTTAATGGCACATGCAACACTAATGTTAATGTGACATATAAATTCTTTTTTTGTCGTATAAAAATTTGAAAATGGTTGTTAATAATTGAATTACACAAAAATGATCAAAACAAACTTTTATGTTTTACAATACATGTCATTTACATTTTGGTTGGTCACTAGATTTTGTATCATTTCATATTTCAAATTGGGCTTCAATTTTATCAAAGTAATCATGACATAAACACCCATAGGTTATGCACCATGCCACCAAATGAAAAGGCCACAATTATCAAGTTTTGTCCAAAATATTTATAAATTAATTGAATTTTGATTTGGTACAACCATGATTTACACATCAAAAGCCACAAAATTAACTTGGCAATTTTAATTTTTACTTGGGGAAATTTTTTATTAAAAAAAAATCATTTCTGAAAAAAAGTTTGTCATGATCCAATAAATTTTGTTCTACATTTTTTATTTTCAAGCCCATATTGTTGCAAATTTGCCAAATTTCAATACATTCAATGTTCAAGTTTGATAGATCAAAGCTACCTATTGAACAACATGTAGACACTAGACTTGTTGGGATCTAGACACTATATTTATGAATACAATATTACAAACTAAAAGTCAAGTTCCATTATTATGGTCACTTTCATTATAAATGCATTAACTTATTGCCATGTGAATTTTGGGGTGGGAAAAAAAACTAATATGGGGAACAAAGGTGACAAAGAATAGAATGTATACTCCTCCTTTCTCCACAATTTGTATTAACAAGTTTTTCCATGGAATGATTAAAGTTGATAAACATAGTATTAACGAATTTTGGCTCAAGTCCAAAATATGGTTCATTTTTCATGATTCAAACCCAATTTGGATCAATTTAAATTTTGATATTGAAAACTAAATTCAAATCATAATTTTGATATTCAAAATTATTTTTTTGTAATCAAATTGTTTACACAACACAAAGATGAACCAACCATATTGTGATCTCTTTGATTCTGTCAACAAGAATAAGATTTATTATTTTTTCTAAAGCTTATATAATATTTGACAAGTCCTTTATTATCAATTGAACTTTAAAGATAACAATTCATTTCAATTTGAGCAAGTGGATTCTCATGCATTGTGCAATTCAAATTCCCATGAATAAACCTTCAAACTTTCATGCATAATCAATTCATCTTTGTATTTCACATCCTATGAAATATAATACAACCATAAATTGTCTACATTACCTGAATCAACACCCAACACTATCTAAACTTATAACAAAGTCACACATACAAAAGCATGCTCCCAAATGAGTTTTTTGGACACATTAGAGAATCATGAGGCATAGTTTGAAGTCAAAGTGTGTGTTTTGAACTTGAATTATAATGATTGCACACATAAATTCATTTTTGTAAGACCAAAGATGAGATTTCAAAAGCATTCCTAAGGGATTTAGAAAAACAATTTTGATGTAAATATTTCACAACATAAAAAGGTTGATATTGTTAGAAATGTCAATTAATTTTAATTTCTTGAAATCTTAACAATGATATAGAATTAAATTAGTTTGCCACAAGGGGAGATTACTTTCCTTTTTTTCCAAATGTCAACATGTAGAAAAACATAGGGTGCGAATTAATGAGAAAAGTAAACTATGTAATTCAAATGTAAATAGGTTGCCAAGAATTGAATTATTCAATATATTGAAAATATTTTCAATTTAATAAAAATATTATATTATTTCATAGCATACAAAAAATATCCTTTTATTTTGTGTGTTTCATAAAATATACCAAGAATAACTTCACCAAGGTTTGCCATAAATAATTGGCAAGTTAGTAGTAAATTGACATGTCAAAACTAATCAAATCAACAAAAGGTTAAGAAATTGATTGGTGTCAAACCAACTATCATCAAATCAATTACTTGACATCGCAACAAACAAGCAAAGCAAGGTAGTCTATGTAATTATTTTTGTAACTATTATTGTTAAATAAACATAAACCAAACTTACCCCAATTCACAATATGATGCCAAAATAGGATATGGGGATGAGAATGGACCCATTAGTGCTTAGAAATGTAAGAAGGAGAGATTACAAGGAGCTATACTAGTATTTTGAAATTTTTTGAATGTAAGACATTATTGTAAAATTTTTGCTAAAGCCAAATGATCTATATCAACTTTTGAAAATGTGAATATGTTTATGATGAAATTGTGTGTGTACATCTATAGGAACAATTGTGAAGATGAAGATTCATTTATTTGAATAGAAGTATTACAATTGTGACATTAATAACACTAATATAAAGTTTGATGTAACCATTAATTTTGCTTGGTGTTTGAGGTAAAGGTGATTGGTAAAAACTTAATAGCATTATATGATCATATTTTTAAAAAGGGTTGTAAAGATGTATTGGGTGTGATCACAATCAAATGAACCAATGGTGATGAGGGATTCAAGGACTATAGTCCTTTTTGTGGTCATTTTCACTTTATCATATAAAGGACTTTCGGGATGAAATCTTTTGCAATATGTTACTAAAAATACCTATAATATTTTCAATACATTTTTTGTATTAACTTTTCATGAATAACTAAGAATTTTTTTTAAGTGTACAGATTCTACCAAATTTTGCATTTTGTTTTGAAAAATTATTTTAATTTCAAATTGTATGAAAATGTGTTAATTATTTAATTTTTTACTTTATTGTTTCATAAACTACAACTTTGTTTTAGATGTCACATACATTACACCCCATTTACATGTGGTAAAAGACTTTTGAAAATTTGAAAATTTGTTCAATAGATTTCAAATTTTAAAAAATTTCAAATTTCACAACTCCCAAATTGTGAGTGTTTTTTGAGTGTGAATAATCAATTAACATCATCTCAATTTTTTTCTCATCAAAATTCCTTTATAAAGAGAGTCTTTAACTTAGTAATTTACAAAATCGATTAGTTTTGATGCAACTATTGTTCAAGTTCAAATGTCTTTTATTAAAACCAAAACCCAAAATAATTTTTATTTTGAATTTTTCAACATTCATATTAGTCATTTAGCACTACATTCCATGATTAACATGGCATTAATGTGGCACCACAAAAACATAACTAACAAAATTACAATTTTTATAGAGTTTTGGCGCTCGCCTTATGTGTTTTTTGGCTCATTTGATTGTGACTGCACCCTATTGATAATAAACATTAAATTCAAACCAATGAAAAGTTTCATCTACATTTATCCAAAAACCATCACATACTCAAAAATGTGTGCAAGGTTAATGTTGATGAACATAATTAAAAATGTTTGACACCTTGCAAATTTATCATTTTTGCATTTGATAATAATAATTGGAATGTCATGACCTTCACCTTAAATTTCAATTGATTACATATGTTTTTCAATGCAAGAAATATAATGCACCTTTGAGAGTGAAAATTTTAAATACCACTTCTTCAATTTAAAAGCCCAAAACACCATTAAGTTGTTGTAAATAATCATTAGTTGTAAACATTTGGTTCATTGAGAAAACATAATTAGTCTTGAAGGTGTTTAAAGCTTTTGTAAACAAACATGACAAATTTTAAATTAGAATAAAAATAATGAAATTTTTTTTTTTTTCATTCATTCAAATTTATATCTCACAAGTTTTATCAACATTATGTGTCACATCTTGAAAAGGAGCAAATATATATTATATAATTGTCTATTTTTCACAAGTAGAACATATAATTACCATCTAGACATGCTTTTATTTATCCCAAGAATTACACTTATTTAGGAGTGCATTTTAAAAGGCATTGAAATAATGTTCCATAGTCCATTGTTTTGTACCACAAAAAAAATAATTTAGATGTAGCATTTCCTTTAGCATTAAACAATTTCAAAGACTAAACAATATTTGATTAAATGTTTTCATTCAAACAAACTTGTAACATCAAACACATCAAACTACAAATTCACATGTATAATATTTTAAGTTAATTTGTGGATTAACAATGTAAAAGTGTATTTTGCAATGTGGAAAAATGCATAAAAGGAAACACATTTTTCAATATTCAATAATGAATACTTTGAAATGCACTATTATGTTGGTACATGCAACTATCATTGTTTACACACACACATCACAAATGACAAAAACCATTTCCAACCAATGCACACAAAACTACAAAAATCATGAACACAAAAAATTATAAAAACACATAAGAACACAATATTAGAATTTAAAATCACCAAAAGTGAGTTGTGATCCACACCACAAGGATATTTTTAACCCCATTTATGAAATAATAAAACGTGTTCCCCATTAATCAATAATTAAACCAAATTAATTAAGCTAACCTAATTTAACATTAAATTTAACACATTGCAAACTTACCAAGCTTCATAAGCTTGGATAAAAATTGCATGAATTCCATGTTATGATTAATATGAATGATATTTGTACATATTCAATATTCTAAATATTCAAACAGATAATTTTTTTTTTTTGAAAGACATATATGAATGTTCATATTTAAAACACAAAAAATATATAATGTTTTGCAAAATTACATCATGATAATTATACAAATTCAGTTAAAATGTAAATCATACATACTTCAAATCAAGAATTCATAAATACAAAAAAATATCATTTATATATAAATATTTATATTTTTTTGTGCCATTTTTACATTTTGAAGCCCATGGATTTTGCACATACATATTTTTTACGATTTTTCACGGATTTTATCAAAATTGTATGATATTGGAAAGTTGTGTGATTTAATGAAGTAATTAACATACCACACCTAATAAATATCATGTGCTACCATGTCAACAACTATAATTATCATTGTCTACAAACACATCACAAATGGCAAAAACCATCCTAATTCAAATCATTTCCAAACTACCCCTTTATCTAAAGCTAAAGTCCCTTTACGCCAAATATTAACGTAGGGAAATAATCCTTGGTGTAAATCCACCAAAAATGAACACCTTGGTAATTTTAAAATGGATGGAAATCTAGTAGTCCAACTACAAATGTGAGCCTCATCATTAATTATCTAAATGAAATCCCCCCAAATCTTCAACCAAATGTGCATCATGGAAAAAAACTTAGGTTGTTCCCTATTACCTAACTATTGAAGTTCTTAGGTTTATGTTAAGGAGGTTGGATGATTACATGATTTTGGATGAACAAGCATTTAGGATAGGGATTGATTAAGGAACTTTGTTAATTTTCAATTTTTGAATTCTTGTTGGTTTTGAATCTTGATGATGTGACTTGGGACTACCCAAAGAACGAAGATTTAAGGAAGAAGGATCCATTATTAGAAACACAATTTTGGGAAGAGTAAGAAAAGATGTAAGTACTTGTAATAGAAAACCACAAATTTTGTTTTGGATATACCATAGATTTTAATTGTTGTTTTGGAATTTTTCAACAAAACATGGGATTCAGTTGTAATTTTGACTCATGTTTCTACTAATATAGAGAAGCACCAATTTTTACAATGAATTTTATGTTTATATTTTTGTGTGGATGTTTTATAGTATCAGAATATGATGAAATGAATTGTAATATTGTTTTTGGAGTTTTTTTCAATGTATTTTGAAGTGCAAATTTTAGTTATATGAAATAACCATGAATATGGTGTTTTAAGGAATGGCAATGTTAAATGTGTTGAAAATTAATGCAAAAATAATGGATGTAAGCATGTGAAGTGCAAATTTGTTGTTACAATAATGTATGTAATTCTACAAGAATTAAATTTCACTTCTACTAATTCATTTCATGCATTAAGGGCAAAACCATTTTTTGATTCGTACTTAATTCAAAGGTGGCATCAAACATCCCATATGACAACCTTTTGAATACTTATTACACACCAACATAATTGTTTCCTTGTAAATTGTCCACACAACATATACATTAAAAGTTAGGAAGGACAATAACTAAAAAAGGGTCAATTTGGCCATCCATCTTAGGAAGATGACACAATGCACAATTCCACATGTGATCCTTCTATATCTAACCATCTCAACCCTTCAACAACAATACACTTAAAAGTAATATTTTTTACACACACAAAATAACATGTCCCATAATCACATCCAACATAATTGATGTTTAATGTTGTTTGTTATAAGTATACATAATTTCCTAGTTCAAATTTGTGAACTCAAGGTTGGTTACCACCTCTATTAATTGATGGTAGTACTTTTAATGTCACTTGATGGTCCTATCATCAATGGGTGAAAACCCTGTAGGTATACCACATAGGATGAAAGGGCTTAGTCCTTATTACAGTTTTTTTTTACCTTATATTTTGATCCCCATAAAAAATAAGGAATCAAAAGTTGTCAAAATTTTTAGAAAGACTATATTTTAGACTATTACAATTGTAGATTCCATCGTAATCATCCATAAATGTGTCTTTACATGGTAAAAAAATCTAGGTAAAAAAGATTTTAAAAAGGTGACATTGTGACAAGATTTTGGTACACCTTAAAAAATTTGCACCTTAATGAATTTTTGTCATATGGCAAAATAATTGAAAGTTTATTTTGGACCAAAATTAAAAGGATCCTAACTATCTATCTAACTAACTGGGCATCCTAATAATTATTTAATTATTAGTGCTAAGTATTTATTTATAATTACCATTCCCTATTTACTAAAGGATGAAGATATTTGGGACCTTGTTAGTCCTTAAGGATAAGGTGATTGGCATGAACTAACCAATTAACTAAATATTTGTGAAGCAAATTAAGATAAAAGCCTAATACTTTGTAGGAAAGGATCCTGGATGAAATGTTTTTGTGGTTTATGAATGACATGGGGATTCTTTCATTTCTTCATTCTTTTATTCTTATTCTTTCATTGTATTCTTGAAATTTGTAAAAGGTTGGAGATATGTTATTGGATGGGAATACAAACATTCATGTATTGTGAGTAGTTTAAAAAGTATCTACATTCCAACCCCTTAAACCTTCAATTTTGGTTTCATCATGGGAGTGATTTTATGACCTAAAAATAGAATTGCTTTCCAATGAAACAATCCCATTTTCAATATTTTTTCCATGTTTTATTTTACTTCTATTGGTAACTTTCTTCATGTTAATACCTTAGCTATTGGGTCCATTGAGTGTTACAATATCTTCAAATAACGGCATAACATAATGTATTTTAATGTTGGACAATTGCCAAATTTTTGGTACCCATTGGGATTACACATTGGAATAAAGTTGTTCAATATTCACATGTTTGAAGGCACATTCAAATCAACCAAATTAATCACTACCATTGCATCATGTTGGATTTGAAGTTATTAATTTAAGTTCACAACTAAACAATAGAAAATATGGTGAAAGGGGTGCAAGAGAAGTTTGTCAATTAAAGGGTATAAGCATTCTAGGGTGGATCAAAAAACGACAATTCAAAGTCCCTTTTGAAAGTCCTTATCCTTTGTATTTTGATTGTACTTTAAGCCCCATAAATTGGTTCAACCCTCAAATTGATTGAAATGATGTTAAAATTAATATTTTTCCATATCTAAAATTGGGCCACTATTCATTTTCATTAAAGATTGGTATTAAAATAATTTTTAAAATGTTGCCATTTATAAAAGTTTTAAATTGAACATGATCTGATATTTTTTCAAATATGATTTTTTTAACTTGATTTTCTGACCTTAAGTGTTATCAACCTGTAAAATGTTATATGCCAATGTTTCAAAAACATTGGATAAACACACTATGAAATAAAAGTCCATATAAAATTCTTTTAGGATTGACATTCATTATTTTGTTGTGATTTTTTCATTGTTGAAATGTTTCATCGGTTACCTTCACATAAATGAGTTTTTTTTTGTGACACCCACTAAAAAATAAAAAATTTATGGAATAAGGATGAAAACCCTACCTTAGTTTGATAGTCCATTTCAAGCAATGTAGCTTGCAACTACCTTGAACTTATATCCCATGGCTATCTATGGTAATTATAGGTCTCAATTCTAATGATGAGTAATTGAAATTAACATATATGGGATTTTTTAGAATCCTATGCACAATTGTCCATGGACCATGATTCCAAAAACAATTTCAAACATAATTACTTCATTTTCAAAATTCAAACATAATTATTTCATTTCTTTCTTAATAACTACTTCCTTCTCCTATTAATTTTCTTAATAACTATCTCCCACCTTTCCTAATAAATACTTCCATTTTATAACTATTTCATTCTTTTGCCCTATGCACCAACACGAATATGAAAAAACAAATTAACATGTGTATTTTCATGTCCATTAAATGTATATTAATTTAAATTAGACTTGACATTAACATAAATAATGATGAATGATTGAAAACCATAAGAAAAAAAATTGATCATCATTGGTGGTGCATAGTAAAATGGAGTTCAAATTTTTAGTAATGATTTTTTTCAAACCCATACTTACATAAACCATGATTCATTATTTACACCATCCATTTAGCTAACTAAAGGTAATTGTTAGGACATTCTATGTTGTTGTTAAGGGTAGAAATCCCTAAGCTAATTAATACCATGGGGCATACTAATAATTAGTTAGTTATTATTGGTAGACTTACCACTTTTTACCAAACAATGAAGCTAATGGGGTTAGTTAGTTGAATGGTTAATGAGAATCCACCAATCATTTATTGTATTTTTAAGAAGGATTAGAATAAGGACCTATTTCATGGGAATGATATGGGCCTTGTGTGGTCTTGAGAGGAAGAGGAATTAGAAGGATGGGAGGAGGATTTGTGAAATCATTCCATTGTATTATAGTTTAAAGTTCTTATTATGGGATGACTTTCTTGTGAAGGTGTGTGTAACATCAAGGAGAGGAAAAGAGTATGGAGTCAAATTGTATTTTGATTCTTGCAATGGAAAATGGTTGATACATTCCCAAGTATCTTGTTGGTGTTTGATTGCAATAAAATATGATAAAGTATTAAGGAAAACAGTTCATATTATAATCCTATAAAATTAGGTTGTATTTTCATAATAGTTTTGCACTTTTTTTTACAAATTATAATATATTCACTCTTTGTTCAGCTTTTGGAGTAGGATGCATCCTATGGCCATAGGACAATAATCATTAATAAACGGCAGTAGAAATGAGGTAAACTTGAAGGTTGAAATTTACAGGGTAAAAGAAGTTGCTACAAATGGTAGGTAGCAGCCATAAAGGGTCTATAGGGGTTATGAACAGTAGGAAACAACTATAGAGGGGTGGCATGTGGTGTAAATAGTAGGAGACCGTCATAAAGGGTTTACAAGTGTTATAGACCAGAGATAGTAAATGTTAGTCTATAGACCCATTAAATTTGATTATTTATATTTGAAGGTACTTTGAAGGGCATGGAAAGTAACTACCTTCTAGTTCCCGTTATTTTGTTTTTATGATAAACTCTTTCATTATGGGTTTCATTAACTAAATTAATGATATGTCTAGATGGTAGGATTGTCCTCAAAGGATAGGTCTTTTCTTTTTCATTAACTTTTACATGAAATGCTACATAACTATTATATGAGTAATATAGTAGAGTTAGCAAGTGATAGTAATTCTTTAAAAAATAGTTCAATAACTTGCATTTATTTTCTTCAACATTGCATTCAAAAGGACAATAATGCTTGCCAACTGCATTTTCACTTTTTTATAGTTGTGATAAAATAATGTTGTCAAATTTATGTCAAAGTAAAACAATGATAGCCCAAGAGAGTCAAGAGAGGAAATCTAGAGGGATTTGATCCATCTAGATTTAAAATATTAACATGTTTTCTTGTTAATTTAGATTATTTGACTAAGATAAAACAACAAAATTTGTTGGCATTTATTTTATGTAACAAATGCGTATTAAACCATGATTTGTCATTGAAGTTGGTATTAGGAGAGTGAAGAAATGTGTAAAAGTTTTCTACCAGCAACATTTAAGTGTTGTGCAATGTGCAAGTCAACCTAAGTAAGAATTGAAGTTTGCATACCCCCACTTTTTTTTGCTACAGTACGTACAAACCAATATTGGGTGGTTATAAAAAAAAAGGGATAAACTCTTGACCCAAGGTTCATATCCACATTTTGCAAAAAATTCAAAAAACTGATTTTTGATATATTTACCCATGTTGTTAAACAAATTAAAACAAAAGAAAAAAACATTTTCACAAACCATTGGATTTTTGAAATATTCAGATTTAACAATTCTTTGACTTTGATTTTTTTCTAAAAGTTAGAACCAACCATTCTCTGACTTTGAAATATTGAAAAAATTAGAACCAATGTTTTTTTAAATTTTGGAATATTTCTTAAAAGTACCCATACTTATTAACAAAATAAAAAATATGCATGATGTTGTTGCTCCTTAAAATATGGGTATTAAATAGAATATTCTTATTTTTTCTTTTGTTTTGGGGCCAATTAGTGGAGGGGGGGGGGGGGGGGGGGGGGGGGTATTTCCCTTTTTTTTTTTTTTTTTTTTTTTATATTTACACAGAATATTTTTTAATAAGTTTTTCT
>Ga0116227_10011391_pt1 | contig 14962 bp, 15 predicted proteins | sample S1TSphgellanicum_FD_89693 | JGI IMG/M metagenome (GOLD analysis project Ga0116227, IMG submission 89693) | Host-associated microbial communities from peat moss isolated from Minnesota, USA - S1T2_Fb - Sphagnum magellanicum MG | ecosystem: Host-associated > Plants > Peat moss > Unclassified... | reverse complement strand
CCAAAGGAAATTTTTTGGGGGGTGGTTTGAAACTGGGTTTTGAGTATTATCATTGGTTCCCTGTATACGGGGGCCCCCCCCCCCCCCCCACCCCAAACGGTTGTGTCCAATCATTTTATAATTTCTGCTATTTCATGCAACAATTTTGTCCAGACAAGACCGGAATGGACTGCTGCATCCACAAGGCAATGGAATGACCGAATTTTTTTTCCATATATTGCGGCCCATTTCTTCTAACCCCATCATAACCCCTTTTCTCCTTTTTTTTTTTTTTTCTCTCTCTTTCAGGAAGAAAGTCATTCAGCAAATCCGACCTTTTCCAAAAAGCAATTATGCCTACCCAAAAAGTGGGGAGCCGTACCCATCAACCCCACTTGGTAATAAAACTAAGGACAACCACTTTTCCACCATAAGGGAACCAAAATTCGGCACAGCCAGATTTCCAGCAAAACAACCCGGCAAGGCTACATTCCACCTTTGGCCGACCACCATCAGATCGTCCATCAGTGGCTACAATCGTCTCATTGAATTGCGGCACACATAGCTGGCAAAAGATTACATGACACACTAGCCCTAACACTTGTAGAACACGCACACAATCTCAAAAGAACCCATCTCCACGTTCACACCTCTTTCGACCATTGACTGGCTTTCGTAAACAAATTCAAAAAAGTGCACAATTGTTTATTTCCGTCAAATTCAACTCAAAAGTTTGTCAGCTGGGGATCATATAAAAAATAATATTTGCTAGATTCGGCCTTTTTTTTTTTTCCCTTTTCTTGTGATGCAATTTTGTTGGAGTACTGGAGGGAAAAATGTATATACCAACCAACCTGTCCCTCCCATGGTTATCACCAGTCTGATAAGAACTAGAACAACTGGAGGGGAGGTGTGCGATGTCCTTGGCAGTTCTTTGATTTTTGTTCATAACCTCCAGTTCTCAGCTTTTGAAAATTTTCAGCATCAAAAGACCCTCTGATTCCTGGGTTTTTGAACATTTTCAGAATTAAAGAACCTTCGTTTGCAGGGTTTGTGTCACAAATCTTCAAACAAACCAATGGGTTTTTGCAAAAACCCCTGGCAAAGACCGGCAGTTAAGGGTGGGTGGGTTCTAAACTGCAGGTTCTTTGATCCAGTTAACTTAGTAACTTGTGAACCTTTAGTAATGCATTAGGTAAGAAGTGGGCCCTATAAAAATAGGTAGGTAGATAGGTAGGAGAATAGGTGACTATTAGGTAAGTAGATAGGTTTGTTGTCCATAGTAGGTAAGGGCTGTTTTTACTACCTACCTAATAACTACTACCAAGTGGATTCTTAATAGGTAGGTAGTTTAAAAAAAGTAACTGGACTAACCACCATGGTTAGCTGGAGAACCCAAACACAACTGAAAACTGTTTCACACAAACACTCATGTCCCATCTTTCATGTTGCTCTTCTGGGTGTTCATTCACTGTGGCCCAGATTTTGGTGCTTATTTGGGCAAAAAATAATTCATTGTGACTCTGGGTGCAATGTGCGACTACAGTTGTTGTAAAGGAAAAGAGTCAGGTGCTATAGAAATCCCTGCTTGCTTGCTCGCTTGCAGGTAAAGCACATGATCTCGGTGGTGCACAATGTGCATCATCAGAGATCATGTCCCCTCTTCTTGAACAGGATGCTTCAGTTATGAACAATAATTTTAACTCTAGCATATAATGTGTCCCCCTGGCAACTTGGGCCAAAAACTGAAATTTTGAAAAACAATTTAAGTGAGGGTTTGATTCAACCTGCAGGTGAGTTCAGAGTGGGGCTACAAAATGTGGGTGCAGTCCATTGTTCACTAGACTATAGTGAATTCACCGTTTTTTCACTGAGTCTTTTTCATTATGACTACTGAATTTTTGCTTTAAATTCAGTGAAATCACTTTTTGACATACAAAAACACCTTTTGTTATAGTGGGGCAGCATTTCTTTGCAGGTTTTTGTCCAATGGTTTCTTCCAATGTCCAGTTTAAGGTTGCAATGTCTTTTTTAACAATTTTGTGATGGAGCTACTAGGCCCTAGGGTGACCATCATCCACAAAATCTTTTTAGCCCAAATTTGGTTATAAATAAATAATGAAAGTTTAAAACCTGAAGCATCTTTTTATATTGTTGGCTACCTACTCCGATGTGATGTACAAATCTGGCAATTTTTCTGGTTTTTTAACCAAAAAATGGCAATTAAAAACCCCATATATAACCCCATATATTGTGATTTCATTTCAATGAGTGGAGAATTTTCGCCCATTCTAAAAGAAAACATTGGGTACCTGGAAGTTCACTTACATTGATTCCAACCACGCAGCTCCTCACATAATGACTCTCTGCAAGTTAGCAAGTTTAAACAAAAGCATCAGAAATGGTGGATAATGTACTCGAGAGTGCAGTATAGATGGAATATTCAGTCAGGTAAGCATGCCCTGGGCAAGCCCATTAGGGTACACACAATGAAATCCACTATCTACAGCCCGTTCTTTGGCGTTAAAGACAGGCAGGGAATGCTGCTGGAATGCAGGAGACTGCGAGGGAAATGCCGTGTAACGTGCAGAATTAGCAAGCTAGGCCAATTCTGCAGCAATAAAGAATGGTAAAAAAGGGCCAAATCCACAAGCCATGACTTTTTAAAAACTTTTTTAAACATAATTTTACACTGTTCAAAAATGGAAGAAGAGGATTATTAATCCGGGTTGACAGTGTCAGCCAATTTGTCAAAATGTTTGTTTTTTCTTCTCCTTTTTCTATTGAACAACTTGTCAAATAACTACTGTATATAATGTATACATATATGTGAGGTCGGTCAAACCACCGGCCTATATTCATCAAGTCAAGACAAGGTCGATTCTCCAATTTTTTTTCAGTACATTATTTCTTCACCTAACTTCGTAACTGCTCCCAATTTCATTACTCATCAATTGGGCTTAAACCACCTTTGCATGGTCATAAATGGGAAGTGATGTAATTGCTGCTTTCTTCATAAACGGTATCCAAAGAAAAAAAAGAACTGTCCATAGAAGAGCATCCATTATTCTACAGCTGGTGACAGTTGGCTTGAATAAGTTTGTGAATGAATGAATGAATGAATAATGGAGTTGCATGAGTGATGTGTGCTCCACTGCCCACAGGGTCTCTCAATGACAACTTGATAGAATTGAATATTTTTTACAGTATCTTTTTCAATTGGGACCTGGGTCAAAAACTCAAAACCCCAGAGATTTGAAATTTGTCTCTAACTTTCTCTCTCTCTCTCTCTCTCTCTCTCTCTCTCTTTGTCTCTTCCCTCTGGTTTTTGCTTTTATTTTTATAGGCAATAGATAGTATATTGCATTTGAATCTCCATGCCCAATATGACACAAGCCAAAACCCGTTGGGACAGGGGCATATGCCATGGGACAAAGTAAGTACATGTAAAAGAAATACCTACCGTGCATTCTATGTGGAAAATATTCGTACATATTATTATTGTTTCAAAAATGAGAAAACCAATTCTTCAAGCCCACCATCTCCTTCATAAATCAGAAAAAAAGAGAGAAGTTTTTTGGATCCCTACATAGAGGTCTTCAAACTTGTCATGTACATTTTAGCAAGTAATGTGTAAGGTTTAATGGAGTGTCTTTTATGCTTCACCTCATGACCAATTATATAGCATAGGCTGAGTTTCTAGTCGCCAGATTTGGTGCCAATAACTTCCAAATTATTTCCATGTTTCGAGACAAAAAGGTTGATGAAGGGTCTCCTTCCATTAGCTTCATGTTGTCTCAGTTAGACAAAGAGTATATATTGTGATGACAACAAGATAATGGAAAGCCACTGAAATCATGCCATGTTTCTTGCCACATGGATAGGCATGCACTTTTCATTGGGGGAGTTGCAATTGGTCTGAAAACCCATAAGTAATTAATGGGAACATTTCCTCGGATGAAATGAAAAACAACAATCAAAACTTTAAATAAACACATCATGTTTTCGTGAAAACGTTGAAACTTCAGATGATTCATTGGTCGACTCAGGACTCCTTATTTCCATCAATGTTTGACTTGTATACACTTAGAGTTGTGAGGTGATTGTGAATACAGCTAGAAAGAAAGAAAGATGGACTGGAAAGTCGCTAGTGGCTCAGAACCCTAAATAACATAATCTGGAAATGGGGCTACCTACCTCTTGACTTCCATGGCTGGCTGACCCATTGCCTATTACCACTTCACTTTGGATATTTTATATGGGTTATAGGTAGCTGAAAGATGACTTCTAATTTAGCTCAAGATGATGGAGCGTGAAGATTTGAAAACTAACCCTGGACTCTGTCCTTCTTCTCCAGATTTTCTTCCTCCTATTTTATCATCTTCCAGTGTCCTTTTTCTTGGAATAGAGTCTCCAATGTTCACATCATGGGTTTGGAATGTGACCTTCATTCTCTTTCAATTCTCCCTTACATATGTAGTTAGTTCACACTTCACACCCCATTTTTTTTCTATTCATTGTCCACCAGGTCCCAATCGAAGAACAAGAGGAAAGGGAAGCCTAGCATTCTGACATGGCAACAAAGATGGGCTAAGAGATTGGATAAGAGAATGAAAAAATTTGAGGTTGTTGTAAGTCATAACTGCCTGTAATCCCGCAAAAAAAGAGCAACAAGTGTGATTCATTTGATGTTTGCCCCGGATTTTGTTCACAAAAGCTCTCATCTTCTTCTTCCTCTTCTTCTTCTTCTACAAAGGATAAGGCCACTCATGACTACTGCCAATGATGGGCTTTTTTCTTTTGTCATTTGGCTAGCACCCAGACTAAAAAGTGTTAAAAAAGAAAGTATCCTCATAGCTGCTGCTGCTGCTGAGCATGAGTAGGTAACAAAACTTTTGTACTTGGTTTTTCCTCTGGATTTTTTTGCATTCATAATTTCACCACTCAAGAAATTGCACTTGGAAGTGAATGAAAACAAGCCAAGAAAGAAGCCCTCTTTTAATACAACATCTAGGTTGACTCATGATGTGCTTCCAATTTCTTTGCCTACTGGACAGACAACTTAGATGTACAAATTAAAATTCCTCTAGCAATCCTACCAGATATCTTATTTCCAGGGACAACAGCAAAGCAAGGGGGGGAGGGGGGGTGGTTACATACAGGCACATCTTCTCCAATAGATTTATTACTGCCTTGTGGACTTATTACTTCAATGTCCTGTTCTGATGAACCAGTTGTTCCCTTCCTGTACACTCCCCAGCTTCACATGCCTCCCAGCCAAAGTTTTACTGTCTCCTGCACGTGGAGCTCAGTTGGCTGACCACCAGAGCTGTTGTTTGCATAGCCTAGTTGTCTCTCTTGTCTCTCTTGTATTACCCTGGCAATTTCAGTGGGTTGTTATTAGTACTTCGTGGTACCCTTTAGTACCTATTGGAACAACTTGGGAACCTGATGTGAAACCCATTGGAAAACTTGATGGGAACTTCATGATTACCAATAGGGAACATCAATCAAAATCCAGTAAAAAATCAAAATCCGGTAACAAATCAAAATCTGCCCCCCTTCCCCAAAGGAAAAGGATCCGGGCATTTTGCCTGCCTGCCTGTCTACCTGCTGCCTTGTCTCATTGGCTGCCGGGAATTTATGTTCGTAAATGTGTTGGTTACCCATTTTCTGCCTACACCGATACCCAGCTCAGAAGCGTGGATAAGTAGTGGTGGAAACTGGAGTCATCCTTCCTGCCTGCCTGCCTGCCTGCTGGCTGCCTTGTCTCATTGGCTGCCATTAATTTATGTTCGTAAATGTGTTGGTTACCCTTTTTTGCCTACACCAATACCCAGCTCAGAAGGGTGGATAAGTAATGGTGAATAATGGAGTCGTCCGTCAAACCTTGCGCAGAATTGCACATGGTGTCGCACTGTCGCCGGGACAGAGCTCGCTAGGGGGTATTTGGCTTCTTTGGATAATGGATATTATCAAGGGAACTCCCCCTTTCCCTTTATCCCCAAAACTCAGAAAAGAACCAAGGAATTGCCGGATGAGATTGCAAGAAAAGCTGGAGGTGTTCCCTCTGAATGCCCTGCCAGACATAAGGGGCAGCTCTAAGAATGTGCTCCTTTATAAAGAACTCTTTTGCAGCTTAGTCTTGGATTTTTCTACAGATTACTATTTAATAGCCTTCAATGCCAACTCAGATTTGAGTTATTTCAATCCCTAACATTAAAGTTATCCGTAAAGTCAGGCGACTAGGGGCTGAGAAGGGCTAGTTTCGGCATAATAGGGCATCAAACGCGTAACCGGGAATGAAAAATTTGCAAAAAGAAATAACTGGGACCCAAACTACATTTTCCACAAATTTTGGGTGGTAAACTGAGTTTCATCCTGTCTTTCCATTTTCCTGAGCGCCTACACTGCTGCTACATATATTTTCACTGCTCCTACCTATACAACTACTATAATTACTCTCGAACCTTGTGCGTTAAATATTGAGCTTCAGCATTTCATACCCAGATTTAATAAAATTTCCTTACTTTGCGGATACCACTGAAAGAGGGGATAGGGGGCGAAAGAAAACGAGATAGGGGGTGAAGCAGAGGGTGACTTGCCAGACAACTCTATTGTATTTACCTATATAGGTAGTTTATTAAGGCAGTCAGTACAAGAGTATCACTGCAAAAAAAAAAGAAAAAAAAAACCCTAGTTTGGCCTTTGCCCCATTTTTTTCCCCTTGTCACGGTTGGCACCCACACCCTCTCATGTTATGAGTACCAAGGGGCACACAACATGACAGATAACATGTACCAAGGGTGTCATAAGATGACAACTAGCATGTTACATACCCCTACCACCCATAACATGCTCAAAACATGTATAACATGGACCCAAAATGTGTTCAGGAATGCCCAAGTTGAAAAAAATGAAGCAAAGGGTAGAAAAGGGGGGCAGGGCAAAAGAATTTTGCAACAGTACTCTTGTACTAACTGCATATACAACTATGTGCAAATCCCATAAAGAGTGTTAAGGTCAATCCTTACACCATTTCAAAGCATGGGATGAATAAGTAAGAAGTTAGAACCAATGTTGGACAGCTCTTTGAATCTGCACCAAACCTGGCCGATTCTTTGACATATATGCATATAACTGGTGGTGTCAATTAGCAAAAAATCTCCCCTAGCTTTGGCTTGGCAAGTCCTAGAATCCTCTAACATGCCCCCTGGTTCAACCCAACAAAATGATATTTCTCATACTTGAGCCGGCCTCTACTACAACACCCGCAAATGGTCAAAGTTTTTTTTTATTGAAACCAAGTTTGTGATTTTTCAACTGTAGAATCAAGTTAAATGCTTGAAGGTAATGTTGTACAGAGACTGAAAAAAACTTGGTGAGGTCCCACTAAATACTACAGAGAGCCATTTCAGCTTTGCAATCTGACTTAACTTTGTAACAACTTAAGTAAATTCCTAACAAACAAACTAACCAGCAAGTGGTTGTTACTAACTATTAACAACTTGTCAACAGTCAATTATGTTCTAACAAACTTGGTTGTGGCACTAGGTTGTTACCATGTAAATTAAGAAAATAGATATTCAACACCTCCCATCGAGCATCAGAAACCGCACTTTGGTTTCAATGTGAGTAAACTACAAAATATGAAGATCTTGGAGATGGAATCACTTAGAGTTGAGGAGATGGAGCAATTAACAATTTTGCAAACCCTACTATTAATTTTCTCGATGATTTGTCTTCTTGGTCATAAGGTGTGTGAACAACTGCTGACTTGGCTAGAGTTTATGTTGTTCAGAACAATGACACTTCAACAAGATGAAGAATAGACAATGACGGAATTATTTCAAACATTCTCAATATGTCTCAAGTGCAAAAATTCCAGAATGGTTGTTGCTAAAACAAATCGATTTGAACAACGGGATTAGTTACTCCTACCGCATCTTCCGAAGGATCTATTTGTTCATCACATTGGGTCTTGGTTATGTTCGCCAATCTAACCTATAGTGCTATGCCGCTTGAAGCACGTGAATTGACCTTTGCATCATTTCATCAGCACCTCTCCCGAATGGGTGGCGCTTGTGTTTATGCATCGTGATTCCCCAGATATCTACAACGCAATGGCATTCCTAGATCTACTTGGATAGCTAGATTGAATTTTGAACTAGACTGCTTCAAATAGTTGTTGTTTGAAGACTTAAGTTGTTACCAAGTGAGCCAATCTCCACTAACATTGTTATGCCCTAGCTATGTTCAGATGGATGGTTGTCCTCCTAATTTATATGAACAACTAGACTATTACAACATATGATGTTCATTATAAAAGTTACAAAAATTGAATAGTGTTGACCATTCCTAGTTCACTTCTAAAATTTTCAAACAAAGTACGACCTAAAGGTTTTGTAAAGATATTGGCCAATTGGTTAGACAACACTTTGAGAAATCGCATCCCTTGAAACCACACTACCATGTAACTAAAACTCAAAAAACAACTCATATACAACTGTTTTGTAACTATCTCTTAAGTATTACAACTATTGTGCAATTATCCTTTATACACATCAAACATACATATGTAGTCAACCATGTTTGACATTTTTAGAAATTGCATTGTAGTTACATGTGGCAATTATTTTAAAACTATTATAAATGTGTCATTAAAATAACAATTATGTTGCAACTAATGTATAATGTACATGCATGCAATCATGTCATGTGTCCACATCTCCACCACCCATTAAGGGATACATTTGCAACTAGTTTTTCATTATGATTCCCATTGATACAATTAATATGGTCATTAGTGCGCCAATACTAAAATACTATTGTTCAACTATGTTATGACTAAAATTCAACTATTTATAACTTAATAGGGATACATATTTGATATGCAAGTTTAAGAATTGCATTGTAATTGCATGTGCCAACTACTTTAGAATTGTTGTAAATGTGCCACTAAAACAATAATTGTGTTGCAACTAAGTACAATGTACATACATGCGATCATGCCACATGTTCACATTTCCACCACCCATTATGGAATAAATTTCTAACTAGTTTTTTATTATGATTCCCATTGATACAATTATTCAACTATTTTATGACTATAATGTAATTATTTATAACTTGATAAAAGTACATATTCATCAATTATTTATATCTTCATCATATGTTTTTCATTTTGAATGATTTAAAATGTTATGGGAATGCTACCTAAAGTTTTCGAAATCATCTTTGAAGTGCAAAGGAAAATGAGTAATGAAAAAATAACATGAAGATAAATAAGCTTTCCAATTTACAAAGCACGTTTGGTTTTTTTTTTTCCCCTCTTTAAACCCCTTCTACTTTCAAACCTCATAACTTTTTTATTTCTTATTCATTTTAAATGATTCAAAGTGTTATAGGAATGCCATTTGAAGTTTTACAAATCATTTTTGAATTCTAATACCAACATAACAACATACAAGGAATAAAATGTTGGTGTTTGGGAACTAGCCTTTATAGCATTTGGTGGTTTGTTTTTTTGAATTCTTGACCCCCTTTACTTTGAAGGGCCATAATTTTCTTAATTATATTATTTTTTGATGATTTTTAATGCACTAGGTGTGCCAATAGGAGGGGTTCAAGCTTTGTTTAGACACATAAACCAATGGAGCCCTCCCCTTGGATTTGGCCTAGCTTGAATGCTTAAGTGTTATAATTGTAACTCAATTGTAACTAATGAACAACTAAATTTTTTAACCCATATGCTTTCTCTTCAAATTTCATGTTACAAATTATATAAATGAGACCTATTTTCTTGTGTTATCACATTAAATACATGTGTCATTTTGGGATGAGCTTAAAAAAATTTAACCTAAAGGCAAAACATAAAGGTAAAATTTCATGATTATTTTTAATACATTTAATTTTGTGTTTGCTTACCTACTTACCTACCTAAATACGTAAGGAGGTCCTACTTTTCTACCTACCTATGGTTATATACAAACTACATAACTACTAAAATATATTTTTATATTTTTATATCTTTTCCAAAATAAAATTAATATGCCATGTGGCAATTTTTTATTATGCCACATGTCACAATCTCAAATCATCATGAACAATCATAATGGACAATGCAAATCAATATTTCAATTTTCTTATGTCCAAAATTTTTCATAATGCCACGTGTTAAATTTTAATATATGGATGACAATTAATAACATCAATATGATGTCATGGGTGTAGTTATAGTGGAGTTGCATAGTAGTTGAAAATGAGTTGTTTTGACTAAGTTGCAATTGAGTTACAATGAGTTGCATTGTATATATGGTGATTTGTAATTTTGTAATTCATGCAACTTGTCCATTAACACTCACGATGTATAAATACAAGGAGTTGCAAATATCCTCTATAACTCCAAAATTGAATTACAAGGCCAATTCCGAAACACCCTTTTTTTTTCATAGTGTGAAACTACATGGCTGACTTCAATATCCTTTGCACCTTTTTTTTTTTTCTAATGACATGGTGTCTAATTACAATATGTTTAGTGCGGTCATGGAAGATAAGATTTTTAAACAATTTGATTGCACTTTAATTATCACACATAAGTATTGTTGGTTTTGTTATATCCAAAATTTGTAATTCATGAAAAAATCTCCTTAACCAAACAACTTCTTTGGTTCCAATATTTAATGCCATGTATTTTGCTTTTATAGATGAAAGGGCAGTGCATGGCTGTCTCTTACTTCATTAAGTAATAAGGTTCGAACCAAGTTTGAAAATGTATCTAGTGATGGATTTATTGTCATGTAAGTCACTAGCCTAATTGGCGTCTAAATATCCAAACAAAATATTATCCTCCCTTTATCGATAACAAATCCCAAAATAAAAAGTACATTTGATGTACCAAAACAAATGTTTCATTGCGTCCAAATGACAAACTTAAGGTTAGTGTGAAAAACAATTAACCATGTTGACTATAAAAGCAATGTCAAATCATGTTTGAGTGAAGAAGATGAACTTTTCAATTGACGCACTCCCAAGCTCCTTGATAGACTCAAATGTAGGTCTAAGGTGAAAACAACGGAAGGGTAAGGAGTTGGGGCATGCTCCTTAGCTCGCAACACTTTGGGGGTAGAGAGACGTGTTGGAGTTCTAGGATGGGGACTAGGAAGAGTGACAAGCATCAATTATTCACACGAACTTGTACAAACCAAACAACAAGTTGGTTAGTGCGTAGTTTAAGCACTTTTGGTGCATGGGACGAGCCACGGGCAAACACAAACTCACAAGACTCACCATGGCCTGGACTTGGGGGAAGCCACCACCTCCCCCTTATATTATACTATGTTCTTGGCCACAAGGCCATCACCCAAATGGCATTTTGTCCCGAGACTCCCAAGTGGGAGTCTTGAAATTCCTAAAACTTGGACTTTCGCGACTTTGGAGACCCATAACTTTGTGTGAAAACCTTCGATGGAGATGAGGTCTAAAGCAAAGTTGTAACCCTCGTTGAGATCTTTCCAATGGTATCTGGCACGCCACCTACACACAAGGGAATCAGGGCAATTCCCGACTTTTAGCGGTCGGGAGTCAAATTGGCCATTTGACTCCCGGCCTTTCATTTGGCCATATCTTGTGTTTTAGGTACCCAAATGGGTCATGCGAGCCCATTTTAAACATCTACGTTCTAAGATCTTTCCATTGATATAACAAAATATTCAATCCAATGAGTTTTGACCTTTGCAATCACCTTTTAAAAATTCAAGAGTTCATTGGGACTCCAAGTCCCAAAATGGGAGCTCATTTGGGAGTGTGGGGGTTCATTCCTTCGCACTTTCTTGCACTCCCAAGAGCATGAAATGTGACTCCCGAGGTCACTCTTGGCCCGCACCTTTGTAATCCCTTGCCTTAGTCATGAGCCCAGGGCTAAGGTTGTGACACTAACCATGTGTTGGTATAATTGGGTATCTATTAATGGGATTGCCATGTTTACCTTGAGCTTCAATCTAGGACGCATAGGAACAATTACACCATTATAATGTAGGAAGCCAAATTCTATGAGCATTTGAGCAGCATAACCGCATTATGTGACTGTTATTCCACTTAAGTGAAACAAGTATTCAATGCCTAAGGAATGTCACAACAACCTTAGGTCACTCATTTCAAATTGTGTTTTGATTTCAGAGTGTAGCCATTCCAATTTAGAAATGTGATTTCCAATGAAGTACACATCATCTACATATAGGGAGTAACAATATCATGTCTCCTTCCCTAAGGTAATAGACATTAATGTTTGCTAACCTTTGAATTAAGCCTTAATGTTGAAAATAATCATCAATTTTTGTGTACCAGGCTCGAAAAACCTATCACAACTTGTAAAACACTTTCAACAACTTGCATACCTTTTATTTTTGCCCCTAGATTCTAAAACCTTCAGGTTGCTCAATCATGAACACCTCTTTAGTTAGTTCTCCATTCAAAAGAACAGTTTTGACATCAAGATGAAAAATGGGCCAACTGCTATGACTTATAATTGTTGTGATTGTGCGAAGAATGTTTTATTTAACTGTAGGTGCATAAGTCTCATCAAAGTTCTCCCTTGCCTACCGTTGGAATCCTCAAGCTACAAGTTGCATTTGAAACTTGGTGGTAGATCCATCCGCATGGGTTTTAATTTTGTAGACCCATTTAGTGGTGATAGGTTTCCTACTAACTAGAAGATCCACCAATGTCCAAATATTGTTCTTATGAATTGATTTCATCTCCTATTCCATGGCGTCAACCCATTTTGCTATTTGGGATGCTTCACTATAACTAGTGGGTTCAGCAACAACTTCTGCTACCTTTAGCACAAAGTCATGAAGCCTTTGGGGGCGATGAATTAGCCTACCCACGCGCATGTGTGGTCCTTCATGAATAATGACAACTTCAAGTTGAACTCTAAAGCTTTGAATAAAATCAAAGTTGCTAGACTCCAATGTCATACCTCTAGTTAAGTAACTATTCTTGGGTTGTGAACTGAATTGATGGGAATTGAAAATAGGAGCTATATTTGCCTCAAGATCATGTGAGTGGTCGTGCTCAAGCAATGAAGGATCCTGGAGAACTTTAATTTCAATGGGTGGTGGCAACAACCATTTGGAACATTTGAATCTATTAGTGTAAAATCCTCAAATATTGGAAGGTCCATTAGAAAGTTCATTCATGGTTCGGTGGTTGCCAAGATTACTTTGACCATAGTGGTTGGTGAACACCCAAGATGATCTTCGTCAAATATGACATCTTTAGAAATAATGATTTAATTTTTCTCTAGACAAAAACATTAATACCCTTTAGACGAAAGGTCATCCCCAACAAACATGCAACATAAAAACTTATGGGACCATTTGACTTTGTGAATGTTTATGTGGACAAATGAAACACACCCAAAAACCTTCAAATGGCAAAAATTTAAAGGTGACACAAGGAGTTGTTAGTGGGGGGTGATCCCACTATTTGCCCTGATAGGAGATAGATTTATCAAATAATTAACAATGCTAATAGTTTCTGCCCATAGGTGAGTAGGAATGTTTGCACCAAAAACAAGACTCCTAGCATGTTCAATGAAGGTTATGTTTAGTCTTTTTATAACACCATTTTAGTGGGGAGTGTTAGATTGCATGAATTGCTGAATTATACCATGATCTTTACAAAAGTTCATAAAATTAATGGAGATATGTTCTCCTCCCTTGTCAAAGTGTAAGGCCTTAATAGGCTTCCCAAATTGTAATTCAAGTTTTGTTTTAAACTACTTGAATTGAAGAAAAACATCATTTTTTTTTTCTTGAGGAAGAAAACCCACCCGAACTTAATATAGTCATTAATGAATATAAGGATGTAATGAACACCAGACAAAGAGGCATTGTTGAAGGGGCCACACACATTGGTGTGTACCAGATCAAACGGTGCTTTCATGCAATGTAGACTTGTTTTAGGAGCATTTTTCCTACTATGTTTACCTCAGGTGTAGGTTTGACAAAATTGGTCTTCAACAGAAATGTTTAACATGTTAATTGCCAAACCTTTCTGAGATAAGAAATGTAAGCTTTGGACATTTAAGTGTCCCAGTCATTGATGCCATAGATGAGTGAGGTCATTATTATTTATCGCTAAACCACACAAAAGTTCATGAAGTACAAAGAGCTTGTATAACCGTTTACAAGATTTTTATTGCGAATTCCTAAAATGTTGTGTTGGGAATACAATAGAAAAACCTTTTGAAAGTTAAAGAACATTCCCATCCCCTTGTCAGTAAAAACTTCTACAAATAATAGGTTCGAGTTTACACTAAACACATACAAAAAAAATTCCTTTATTTCATTTTTCTTTCCAACAAGGATCACAAGGGTTCTTTTCCTATCCACTTGGTGAACAGTCCCACAGAATGTTTTGATCTTGGGAGTCCCTTTGCCATCCTTCATGTTTGTAAGGAGCTCATTGTTCCCAATAACACATTTAAAAGCACCACTATCCACAAACTAATTTGAAGTGTCAAGATATTGACATAGATTTAGTTGTAATACCTTTATTGCCAAGGTATTGGTTTTATTTAGAGCCTCATTACAGTCATGGAAGTTGTCCACTTCCTCATCATTGCTTTCCTTGATCATGTTTATTAAGTTTTTTAAGTGTTCATGTTCACCACTATGACGTTTGACAACTTCACACAACTTTGCATCCAGTGATTTGGACTTCCACAAAAGTTGTAGTTTCCTTCACGTTTGATGGCAAATCCCTTGCATGTGTTGTTATCGAACTAATGTAGCTTAGCTTTATTGAACTTGGGCTTGATACAGGCCTCATAAATTTGTGCGTTTTATTTTTAGATGCACAAAGTGCACAAAATAAGGGCAGTGTCGACGCACAAAATAAGACATATGTGCACAGTCTATTTTTTGGGATCTGGGAACATTTTTGTATTTCCAAACACACCAAGAGGGCCATAGCAGTG
>Ga0116227_10011390_pt1 | contig 14962 bp, 8 predicted proteins | sample S1TSphgellanicum_FD_89693 | JGI IMG/M metagenome (GOLD analysis project Ga0116227, IMG submission 89693) | Host-associated microbial communities from peat moss isolated from Minnesota, USA - S1T2_Fb - Sphagnum magellanicum MG | ecosystem: Host-associated > Plants > Peat moss > Unclassified... | reverse complement strand
TTTTTTTTACCCTAGGATTCCAGAAGATTATGTCACCGGAAGCAGCAGCTTCAGCATTGGTGAGTCCTTTCACAGAACTGGACTGGGTTTCTTTGGAGATTTCAGCTGCAATTCGCTGAGCTTTAGCTGAATCTCGAGATCCCACCACTACGGAGAGGCCTGCTTTGGCGTATTGGAAGGCAAGGCGACTCCCGATTTTACCAGTTCCTGGTATCACTGCAATTGTGCGTCGCGTCAAGTCCAGCGTTGCCATCACTCCTCCCAAAACTTATCACTACCAAAACCCAAACCAACCAGAAACAAACACCCAACCAAGAAAAATTCAAACAATGATCAAATGAAAGAAGCAGCAGCAGCAGCAGAGATGTTGGATTGTTGAAGCTTGTTCTACAAAAGGTGATGTGAAATACTGTGGAACACAAAACAGGATTTTATAACAGCAACTAGCGGAGCAACGACAGAAGTTCCTTGCGAAGCTTCGAAACAGGATTTTATCGCACCGACTGGGCGGAGCAACGACAGAACTTCCTTGCTAAGGTTCACGTCGCTAGCAGGGACGATATTCCGCCCAGATTCTGCCCTCCTGAGGCTGTATTCTCGGGAGATGGAATCAGCCACTGTAGCAGATTCCTCCGCGTACTACTCCGGTTTCTATTTTCTTTTCATTTCCTAAGCACTTGACAGACCTTCTTTAAACTGAAACTTACTGTGTAGAATCAGCTACTTTGTAGCCGATTCTAAGAAGTAGAATCGGCTAAAAAGTACAATTCTCAGTGTCAGTGTCCTATTCTGACGCCTTTTTCCTTGGTGAGCCAGGCTGTCATCAGCTTGTTCCAAGTTTCTTGAAGTCAGTTTCAGTTTGTAATGTGAATCAACGGTGGAGAACGCGCTTGAGATGTGAATGAAGGGTGGGGAAAACCAACCCATTCTGCTCTGGAATAGGGGCCCTGTGTGGAACCTCTTACCACCTAATAGACTGAATGAATGGCAAGTTAGTTCACGGCGAACTGGGTTTATCCCCAGCGAGGCTGCTGCTGCTGCTGCGGCTGCAGTCCTTGGTGGAACAGGCCATACTGGGCCATTCCATAGTACATCACGAACATTCCGCAGTAACGTGCAAGGGGAACAGTTTTCGGCACATGGAATTATGTCCAAGTGCAATGCATGCATATTACTCTTGATTGCCTCTGTACTTGATGAAGGATATTGGATGGGACCCAATCAAGCATATCAAAAAATTTGATGAATTTTAATTTTTCCAAAAAATTAGCAATATTAGTTGAATTAGTACACTCAGAAAACCAAATAATAATAATAAATTAAATTAAATTCTCAATTTTCTGGTTTAATTTTTGCAAAATTTGTTAGAAAAATCAAACACTAGACCCAAGCCTTTTGTCTTTTTTTTTTAAATTTCACAAAACTAGTGAATTTTTCCTCTAATTTTCTATTCTATGTTGAAAATATACTTCTTTTTTTTCAAGTTTTTTCTCCCTTTTAAAAACCACAAAAAATTAGCCAAATTTCATGTCAAAAGAAAATCATTGGACCCAAAATGACAACATGCAATACATGGGTTTGACTTGGTCCCTACAAATGGAAAAGCTTGTTATGTTAGTATGCATGTGATGATGTAGAGATATGTAACATTGGCTTTTTACCTACCAATGTGGCAAAAAACAAAACTAGGTGTACCTATTCAAGTGGGCAAAGTGAATTAGCAACTTCATTGCCACTTCACGTTGTTGAGGTATTGGAGCTTCTTAAAGCATCTTCGATGGCAAATATCCATCAAACTCCCATGCTAGTGTTATTTCCAAGTGTTGAATTTATCATTCCAAGGTAGTTTTTTTTTTCAAAATGGAACGCTACGTAGCAATTTCACACTCAGCAACTTTGAAGGTTATTTGTGCAACCATCACACATATCCATTCCACAACAGAATTAAACACAAACAAAAAAACTTCCTTAGAGCACACCAACTTAAATCTACAACCTCACAAAACACAACAAACACAACAAACAAATTAGGACAATTTGTTAAGTCAATGCAAGTTAACTATCTTCATCAAGTGCATAGTGAATGAATAACCATTTTCATATTGTCAGTCACACAAAGAAGTCAACATTCATACTCATCAAATCATCAATTTGCTTTCGTTCTTATGACAGTCAAATATACTAGATGCAAGCACAACGTTACAAAATGGACATCGTCATCATTGATGGTGTGCAAATAAATGATTTTGTAGACAAACCAAAAGGCATTTTTTTAACATGAGAAGAAAGATTAATCTAGGGGTCGAACTTTGATAACAATAACATGGTTGTTGTTGGGCCAAATCAAAAATGAAAAAATTAATGGATTTGTCATATTGGTGTTAGTGAATTATGCTTAGGTGGAGATGTTTTTTATGATTATATTTAACCTAAGAAATGTTAAATTTAGACTCGAAAAACTAGATTTGTGAATTTTGAATTTGAAATATCTATAATGTTTAGAAGATATCAAAAAAAAAAAAAAAAAAATTTGAAGGTATTAATTTAGGTGTGATTCGCTCAAGCGAATATCTTTCAAAGGGCAAGATACTTTTTTTTCATGGTGCTTCATAAATTGACAAGCACTAAAATCACTTAGAAGTTGTGTGATAAAATTTACAAGCAAATTTTGTTCAAAATCAAATAAAACCTTGTGTCAATGTTTTTCCATCATTTTACAAAATTTGTTGCTCATTTTTAATTTTCAAATGAGTTCCAATTGACAAATTTAGAGCATGTTAAATGTTTTAATCACCCAACATTGATTTAATATATGTCTGTTAAAGCTTAAAATAATCACAATGTTTAACTTTACATGTTACACTTTACACCTTATTATGCATATATCATGGAATTCATGGAAAATTTAAATGCTAAACTAAATGTGTTTTTGGTTTTCATTTTCATCTTCTTTTGACTTATTTATTTATTTTCATCTTCACGGACAAATGAAAACCATTGGGTCCCTCGTCAACCATGTCACCCTTATTTTAATCATAAGGTATCCTTTAAAAATAAAATCAAACTTTACCTTATAGACATTTCATGGACAAATGAAAACCATTGGGTCCCTCGTCAACCATGTCATCCTTTATTATAATCATAAGGTATCTTTTTAAGATAAAATCGAATTTTATCTTATAGATATTTCACCAATTGTTTGCATTATCTAATGGATGATTTGTTTTATGAATACATGGATAATTTCATGGTTCTTTTTTCATTGATTTTCCACCTTATACAAATATCATACATGATTTTATTTTAGGAAATTAAAAAAATTGCACTTTACACAAAATTGATAAATTTGAATTCCATAATATTGAAACTAAGAACTAGAGATATATATTTTGAAATGATGAAATTAATGATTTTTAATGGTTTGTGTTAACATGTGATGTATTATTTTAACCTTTTTGAACCATCTTACTCAAAAGGACCACCATTACAAATGACAACCCAAAAAAATTGTGTTTCAAGTTTTTAAGATTTTCATTCATAATAAAAACATTTGTTAACCCTTCCAAACCATTTTTTAAAAATGGATATTATGAATTTGATTCTTTAATATGTGCACTAAAAGCATAAAATTGATGACATCCTACCAATTTTATTTTTTATTTTTTCTTCTATCATTATTAACATGATAGGCATGATAAACAAGGCTCTTTTGCTCTTATGGGGGAAATGACAATGTATGCAGACCATCATATTTCAAGATGAATCAAGTTTTAATTTGTGCGTCAACTCCACAAGCTTTGTCACTTTTTGAATTTATTGTTTTGGGAATCAATTATAGGGAAAACACATTCATTTTCTTATGTTCACATCCCATTACATCTTTTCTTGCCTTAATGTTATGTATGTACTATTCTTATGCCTTGGCATGTCAAATTGTTCATGTTTGTTGAATTTTCATACTCATATTAACAATTTTAATGAAACATTTGAACCTTGTCAATAATATGTTCATATTTTATACTATGAAGAAAGTTTAACAAATGACATTTTATAATCAACCCCAACATAGGTCATTAAACATATACTATGACTAATTATAAAAGTAAGATATTTCATGTAATTTAGTTTGATGTTCATGAATGAAGGTCATCTATCATCGCATAGATTGTCATTCATAAAATGGAATCCATACATGAAACTTAGGTTATATCAATGGTATTTGAAGTCTCTTATTCCAATATTAATTTTGAAATGCAAAAACCCAAGGCACAAAACTTAGTTTTATACAACTGATGAAATGGGTGAGAGCTTCAAAAGAAATAATAAGACATATTGACCTTTCTACTCAAACATTTAGTCACCATAATCTATACAAAAAGAGGTGGTTAGTGGAATTTCAAGCCAAATAAACTCCACAAGTTCACATTGATTCCAAAGATTCACCATGGCCCAAGCTCTTTCAAGGGAACATTGCTTCTTTTATGATGTACCCTATAGCTCGCCTTTGGGAGTGGCATGCCAATGTTTTTTTTTCCAAAGGTCACCAAAATGGGAGTTTGAAATTTCCAGGTCCTAGTTCCTCAAAACATGGTAAGCCATAATTTTTAATAATTGTGTCCAATTGGGACAATCTAATTTTCTATCTTGTAACCATGTAACCAAGCTTTTTAACTCCATACTAAGGTCCTCAATCTAACATCAGTGGTTTCTCCAATTCACATTTTGAATGAACATGAATTGACTTTTCCCCTTCCATCACGGTTCTTCAAATGATATAACTTTGAGTTTATTTTGACAATTTTAGCTCACCACATTGTAAATTTTAAGAAACTTTTCCAATGGTATCATTTGATTCAAATGAACGTTGATCTTTTACACCTCAAGCCCCGAATATCTTGGGATTCAACTTTAAAACTTGGAATGGACTCAAGGGGGTCTTGAAGGTTCTCAATTATGTCATGCATTCTAAGACATTTCTGATTCATTTCATTATATTTGAAAGCCATGCCATGTTTTTCTTAGTTTCATTTCTAATTTTTTGCATTGTCTTGTCCTTACATTGGTTTAAAACTCAAAGTTGTTAAAATTATGAAAACCTTGTTTTTTCATCCATAATGGATGAAATTAATTCATCACCATCATTTTCATTTATTAACTATATATTTAGGAAGCCATTCAAAAAACGTTTTTGGACAATGGATGATATGGAACTTTCCAAACAACATTTCTTTTGGCTAAAAAATGTGTTTTTTTGGTTTATAAGTCACCAATTCCTACAATTATTTCTAGAGTGTCACCATATTTTCTATGTAGATTATAGGATGTAGCCAAAAATGCAAAAAATATATCAAAATGTTTATTTTCATATCCTATTTGTAGCCAAATTTGGCTAAACTATATTATGGATGGTCACCTTAATTTTAAGTACATGACAAATATGAGAAAAAACCTTAACTTCCAAGTGAATCAACTACCCAAATGAATATATAAAGATGTTTTCTTTTTCATTCCTTTGAAGAATTTACTCAACCCCAATTAAAGGTTTGACCTCACACCATAACATATTTCAATTTATTTTATGTGCATGTTCTTTCACATTATTTAAATAGGGTCATGTTTAAATATTTTTCTTTCATATTTCATATTTTTTTACAAGGTCATATCTTGTGTAAGGTTCAATTTAGGTTGTAACGTGATTTGTTATGCTTTAATCTAGGCTTGGTGCACCAATATAAAATTATTAATCATGGTACTTTTGTGTTCATAAAAGCCCATTGTAACCCATGTGATGGAGCACCCAAAATGTGTTTGTGTATATAATACCACATTGTGATTTTAGGATTAATAACATATATATATATATATATATATATATATATATATATATATATATAATTGACAAGTTCATTCATGTAAAAATGGACAATCGTTATTTTCTCACCAAAAAAAGAATTATGGCTGAAATATCATTTTTTGGATATTTTCATTTGCTTGAAACCATAATTAATGGTTTTTACATCCTCAATTAATGTGAATGAAAAATATCAAAATATTATAAATTATCAAAATATTTTAACAACTAATCATTTTCAATTGGATTTACTTATGTGATATTCAACAAATTATCTAACAAGAAATTGGTCTTACTTTTTAAAAGGTTTGAGCTTCTTGTCCACACCACAAAGTTTCTTACTTATTATTCACACCCATAAGATTTTGGTGCTAATATAAAATGTCTTTCAAATATTTTCATTTCGTAGTGTCATTTATGATCAATATCTTAAAAACGTGTTAAAATTTTTGAGTTGAAAAAGAATTCCCCTAATGGATGATTTTTACAATGTTTTAGACCATAATAATAAAAGACCATGAAGATGCATTATGGTGTGAGTTTTCATTTGTTAATTTTTCAATTTGAGCAAAGATAATCAAATCAAAACTAATGAAAATATCCTTGTAAAATGTTTAATTGGTAAATTTTGATTGTAATCATAACTATCTTTGCCTAGGGTTAAATGGGTTATGTATGAATTTTAAACAAAAGAATCATCAAGTTCAATGGAAACAACAATTTTCACTCATCAACACCCAAGCGTCCCAAAAAAAAGAAATTCAAAATAGTTCATACCTCATCTTTCACTTTCAAATTTTACACTTGTGAAAAAACATAAAAAATTAATAAATGCATTATATTAATTCAACATATTTCACAAAAAAAAAGAGGAAACTTCAAATCCTTTTTGATAAATTATCAAGAAGTTTATTAACTAAATGGTTTTTTAAAAAATGGAAAACTCAAATCTAGAGATTAAAAGGTAATGAAAAATGGATTAATATATGCATTAAATCAATAAAATGCCCTTAGGACAAAATAGGATAAAGAGTATGTGATGATTTGTTACATTTATTGCAAAAGATGATTTTAACAACATTGAACATTTGAATTAATGGAAATGTCATTAAGGTGAACAAGGATTGTTTTGGAAATTTTCTTTGCAATGGTCATGTAGAAAGACCACTATAGTTGTTGTGAAGATATCACTATATTGGCAAGAACATGGCACAAAACTTGCAAATTTGAATACACATTTGGTGAAGGCTTAAGACAGCCCTCTGTTTTTGGTCATCAATATAAATTAAACTACAATTCCTTTACTTCTAATAAGCCGCAAGAATTCACATGGGGAAAAAAAAGTGCAAAAATCATGGGTATGATGGGGATTGATGATTAATGACAAATCCCAATTAATCTTTTGTAGTTGATGGGGAATTGTTACTTTCACAAATTGTGTTTGAAGGGTTGACAACTAAATCCCTACCAAAGCAATGCACGAATGACATCATGTGTGCATTCAAGTTTCCATTAGTTACAACTTTGGCAACCAATAGTTAATGAATGTTCAAACTCGTTAACATTTTATACAAAGAAAAAGAGGTCCCTAACCATGCACACTGGGGAACCAAAAATTGAATATGCAAAACAACCATAAAATCTAATATGGATAATTGATTACTAATCAATGCAAAAGAGTGTAAAATTTTTGTTAAAAAAAATCTAGTTTTTCTAGCAAAACTAGCAAAATTGTACTAGCAAGTTCAAGCCCAGTAATGTCATCCTACAAAGATCATTTGAACATTATTTCTAGCACTAGTTCCATAGTTGGACATCTACATTTTTTACCGACCAATTTCTATAAGATCAAATGGATTGAAAAGTGGACAACTAGCTTCTTATTTTGTGATCCAATGTAGGTTAGCAATGCTTTATGGATGAATTATTCCATCATTGTAGAAATAACCCTTTTTAGATTTTGATATATTGTGATATTTTAATGATGATGATCATTCATCAAAGCCGGTTTAGGTAGGACAACTTTAGATTTCTCAAGTTGTTGTACCTTGGACCCTTCCAAATCTATTTAGCCCATTCCCAAATGAAGAGGCATGAAAATGTGTCTTTTCATATTTGTGTATTTTTGAAGTTTTTCTTGCCAACACCATATTCACAAGAAGATATTCAATACATTCACCACCAATTTGCATATCGTTTGTCTTTATTTGAATTTAATTGAATTTTAATCTAATTATTAAATTGAAACTAAATGTAGATTTAATTGAATTGAATTCCAATATCTAAATTTAATTCAAATACATTGAATGGATTTCAATTTCATACATGAATGAATTCATGTTTCTCATTTCAACAAAATTCATAATTTTTTATTGCTCCACAATGTATTTGTTGTTTCTGTGTTTTTTCCATCCTTTTAATCTTGGTGGAAATTATAGGTTAGATTTATTGCATGTTACATATTACATCGTATCATCATTATTCTTTGGTTGAAATTCATCTTTATCAATGTTATTTCAACTTGTCATGTCATGTCATTGACATATGAACATGTGTTGTCCAATTAAACTTCATGTAGATATGCTAACATTGTTCAAAAGATTGTTCACAAAAAATTGTGTGTCAATGCAAAAGGTGAGAATGGAAAAACATTTTATGCATTTAGCATGTGGAAACAACCATGATGGAGTTTGTTTGATTTTATGCATGGTACTCAATCTTGTCTTTATTTGTTTCTTACTTCATAAATCACAAATTGTATAAATTTGTGATTTTTTACAATCATGTAAATGTTATGTGAGAATTACATGCACAAAAGGCAAGAAAGAAAAAATGTGAAAACATTTTATGAATTTGGTAATGATCCAATAAAAATGTATTTCAAACACAAAAGAAAAGATGAAGGTTAACCATATAATTGAAGATGTTAGAATCGTGTAGAGTTGTGTTTTTATCATGTAAATTGTGATTTTTGACAAAACATTTTTGGTAACAAGTTTTCTATATGTGGGCATGCACATATTTTTTTCTTCTTTGTCATGATTTGCATTCATTTAAAGTGTTACACACCAAGTGATGTTCACCACATTATTTGTGCATTATGTGAAAAGAAATGATTGAAAAATTTAATGCACCCAAAAATGAACAAAGTATTATTTTCCTCAATGTTCTTCCTATGTTTTTTTTATTTTGTCTATTTTTTTTTTTTCATTTGTGTTTTGATAATTTGATTAAGTTTTATGCATCACATCATTATTATACAACACATGTCTTACGATCCCAACCCATTTATACCTTTACAAACATGTTTTAAATGACATAGGCATTCATCTTTCAAAAAAGAGGAAAAAAATTTAAACATTGAAACCCTATATATTTGTTAAGTTACTTAACCAAGATGAAACAAAAGACAAAACCATTTGAAAATGAAATAATACAAAACAAATTGATCAAACAATGGTTGAAGAAGTATATTTGTGAAATTCACATTTGACATTTTTCCCCCCTAAAATTAATCTTTAGTGAAATTGAACAAGGATTAATGAATGTTTACAAAACAAATTATACATGGAAAATTTCATTTTATTATTGTTACATGATTGCATACATAATATGAATAAAATAATAAAATAATTTTGTGCACACCTTGTGACAAAATTGATGGTTATTAACAATCTATTGGGATAATGGTTTGTTTGACAATTCAAATTCTCCCATATAAATACATATTAGATACATGAATCTTCTATTGAATAAAAAAATGATATTTCTATCTATTCATGATCAATTAAGTTTGTGATCCTTTCATTAGTTTTTTGAATTAATTAATTCAAAATCAATTTGAAATACCAATAATTATATGGGTAGATGACCAACACTGTCTTTATTAAAAATGTTATTATTTGATGATAAATCTTAAATAGACTTATGTATTTTAATTTTTTATTATATGAATTTAACCTATCCTTGAAACTAATAGAAACCTTCGAAACTATTATTGATATTGCAAAATATGATAGAAGATTAAAATGTTGGTATAAAATAAACATAATGATGAGATAAAATGGTTCTTTTTAAAAAAAAACTCATTTGATGATCCTTGGCCCTTTTGCAAATAAAACCTATTAAGGGAAAAAAACCCATCTTGTTTAAATTGCATAATTTATTATACAAGGATGTCATTTTTATATTTAATATTTATTATTGTAATATCTTAACATCTTTGTCACTAATTAGATTATTGACAAAAATATATAAATTTCAAAAATAAATTTGTGAAGGAAAATACATTGTCTTTTGGAATCTTCAAGATTATTTTATTCTTGACATGAAAACTTCAAAATTCATTGATTATTCTACAAACATGTGTTAAATTTGTCTTTACATTACATTAATCAAAAGTATTTAAATAATCTTGAAAATATTATGAATATGTAAAATCATGTGTGATTTTTACATCTCATGAATGTGTTGTGGGGGTTAGAACTTTCTTTTGATGTGTGTCAGTAATTGAATTAAATGCATGGAAGGATGAATGACTTGTTAACATAGGAGATTTACAAGAAGGGGAAAATAAAAATAAAAAGAGTGACCCAAAAAAAACACAATTTAAAGAAGTGATGCATTTGTGGGCGATTTACCAATACTTGCAAATTGGGTGCAAATTCAAATGGGAGAACATTAAAAACCATAAACCTTGATTTAAATTTAAATTTTTTTTGAAAATTATAGGTTTTTCTCATTTCGTAGTTAGAAACATTTTCAAAGTCTTGTTCTTGATTTCAAATTGTATATTGCTCAAAGATTTAATATTTTGGTTAAATCAATTGCATGTACTCATAGGTCACATGTTTTCAACCTACCATCTGTATGTATCACACCCAAGTTTGAAAACTTTGAAATTCCTTTGTGCATATTTTTATTTAAAAATTCATGATCACATTCAAGTGAATTTTTGTTTCATCTTTTCATTCAACAATTACATTTGAAGGTTAACGACCTATTAAATAATTCATTGTTTATGTTTTGAAACATGAATCTTAAATTATTATTAAAGTTTTTGACCTACAAATCATGATTGCAAAGTGTAGAAATTCTTCATTGGAGTTGATATTGATTAACATACATAATACTCATGATTCTAAGTGGTAACATTGATTTAACATAATGATAACTTTTGGTTTGTATTGAAAATAAAATTTGCAAAATGAATGTGAAATTCTATTATGATTATAATTTTAAAAAAGTATTGCAATTTTTTTAATAATTAACATTTTGGTATTTTCAATTTAATAAAAATTTAAACCAATGTCAAGAATAATAAAATAAATTTACATTAATCATTTTTATTAATTAAATCAAATATGAAAACATAAAAACATTGAGTTTCAACTTATTTATTTTTGTAATATTTCAGTGGGCACCTTTTAATCAAAATTAAAAGCATATTCAAGTCAACATTGAAAATAAAATATTCATTAAAACATTTGATCAAAGTGGACAAGTTACATTATTTTTATGAATTTTATATTTTATAAATTAGTTAAATGTAATAAACACATTCTAAAATATTTGATGGGAATTAGCATTTGAATTTTTTTTAATATCACCTCCACCTGTGACTTGGGGGTTGGACATTTCCTTTCCAACTGCTCTTTCATTGGAAGGAATAAACATTTTTTTCCCCTTCTAATTATTTTTTCTTTTTGCAGGAATTAAATATATTACCCCTTTCAACTTTGAGCTTTTTAAAAATGAACGATCATTTCAAAGTTTTTTGAACCTTTAATCTTGGTTGTTGTTTAAGCCAAGTTCTTGAAAGGTCCCAAGACGAGATGTCAATTTAATAAACATTTTCGAATTTAAACATCTATAATCAAAATTCAATCAATGTAATGTTTTGGTTTAAGAATGACCTAAGTTTAGTCGATAACAAAATCACACCCAAATAACACCAAGGATGACAAAAAAGAAAGAAGAAAAAAACAAGAATGCTAACAAGGAATGACAAAATAACAAGTAGTAATAGGGGTATTGAAAAAACACATTGGAAACACCAAGGGTGCTATGTTGGACATGATTTTTTATTTTTTTTCCCAATAATAAAAAACATCGAGATTTTTAGGGTTGAATGCAATTGGATATAATTTTGGAAGACACCAAAAATACATAGGTGACATTGTGGGCACTAGGGTTGAAAATATTTCAATTTTTTTTGAACCAAGGGTCATTTGGAAACATAGGAAGGATATTAAAGGATGTTGGAAAGGAAAAAATAGTTTTTAAAATGATAAAAATCATCAAAAAAAAATCATGTGTGCTAGAAATACTAATGTTTTAGTAGGTGAAAACTAAATATCATATTTAATATTAATGGAATTGGGAATGATTTCATGGACAAAATTATCCATATGATCATGGATTGTCAATTTTTTGTAATTACTTATATTTTAAACATATTTTAAATATAGTTGGGCTCCATGTTACTACACACTACCAATGATGATAAACTTCTACGTGTATTTGGAGTTGTGATTATATAACAAATTTGCAATAAACAAAAAACAAAGAAAGATTTCTAAATTTTTTCCAAATAAATTGTGTTTTCCTCTTTTACAATATATAAGTAAAATGAAAAGAAAGGTCATGAGTGTTGTCAAAAAATAAAAATAAAAATAACAAGCTTCCAATAGAAAGAAAATAAAGAGATTTCAGAAAATGCATGCAATAAGAATTTTAAAAACAAGAAATTCAAGAGGTTGCAACCATAGAAGAGGTTGTTATAGAGATATGCCATTCTAGGTAGTTATATAACAAATTTTTGAATTAGAATAATTCATTTAAACATATTATGGAAAGGAACATGGTAGGACAAAATAATATGGGAACCTATTGTCGTCCTACCTAAAAAACATTTGATGAAAATTCATTGTCACTGGAATTAATATTTTGACATTATATCAATTGATCATCATTGGTAGTGTGAAACAACGTGAAGCCCAAGTTTGTAACTACAAAATGCACATGATTTCATCTTGACACAAGGTGATTACTTCTATCTTTGAAGGACATTTGTAATCTTGTTGATCAAATTGTGATGTTCTATTTTAAATCTCCTTCAATAAACCTTGTCAAAGGTTGTGACTTTCTAATATACCTTCCCTAGAAACCTTTACATTACAAAATAAGTACAAAGTTCATATGTTATTATCTTCATAAGAATTAACAAAATAAACATCAATATATTTTGTTCATTTTTTGTCAAAGATAAAAAGAAGAATGTTGCATTACAAAATGACAAAATCGAAAAAATTGTAATAACATGCACCTATGTTTCAACTATGACAACACAACATGTAAAACATCCAACAGCTTTGACATTATTATTACAAATCAAAACAAACCATGTATATAAATGAAAAGGCACAAATTTAACAATTATATTGATGTACAACAAAAATGAGATTCCACAAAAGTTGTGATTCAAATGAAAAGAAATGTAACCAATATTACACGTTGAGTCCAAAGTGTGAGAAGGTGCAAAGGATATTTAAACATGCACCACCTTAACCTTATTCTTTTTGTCATGTGACAAGATATGTCAATACTTTAAGTCTCACTTGACCTTTTGAAAAATCATATTTCTCCATATTTAAGTTCAAACCACCTTATAGTAGACACCTTTATTGAAACAAGTTTTAATAACATCAAATTTACTACTGTATAGAGGGAGAAGTTATAAAATGTTTCAATTTTAAAGTGCTTACAAATATTGAATAACACCCAATATTATTATTATTATTATTATTTGAGTTTTTGACCTTAAATGAATTCAAAGTTTGATGCTTCAAAATTCTAAACATAAATGTCAATCTTAATATCAACATAATTAGTCCACACCAATTGTTTTATTAGATATTATGACACATGTTCTTATTTATATTGCAAAATTCACCTTTGATTAAACCCATTTGAATGATTGTGATGCAACTATTTGAAAGTTGAAAGCGGTATGTTGAAACTTTCATTTACATGTATCTTTTTATTGTATCTTTTCATTTACTTGTATAAGTCATTTAGGTTTTAAACAACTATGCTTATTAAACCCATAAAAAATAATATCATTTGGACATACTTAAAGTCCATTGTGAGGTGTAATAATATGAATGAAAAGTATGAGCTCTTAAAATGCATTTCCATGTAGAAAATCATAAGAACACCTACATATAACTTGCACACATTTTCATATGTATTAGGGTGAATGTTTCAATCTTTTTGGTCTTAAGTCACACCTTAAACTTGGCCTTAGTTCAGTTTCCTTTATATTGCCATAGCTTTAATTTTGTGAGCCCAAGGTTAGAGTTGCAAGAATGCACATGTGCCATGTTATAAATGAATTACACAATTTTATCCTCTTATCTCCACATTCAACATGTTTTCAATTGTTATTTAACAAAAATAAAAAATATGAAAAAGATTTTAAAAATTTGCATTTCATTATACCTTTGGGTTGAAAATGAATCAATTGTTTTAGCTCAAATGATGATAAGTATATAATATTTTTTTACAAATAGTAATTTAAGGTTAAAGATATGGTCAAAACCTCAAATAACTAATCCATTTTTTTCATGCAAATATATTTCACTGGCACACTTAATGGGAAAAGGGTCTATTTTTTCATGAAAGTATGTTCCAAGAATTTAATATTTGATTAATTTCAAAACATAATGGAAAATAATTGTTATTGCTATGTAGCACATCTATAATCCAATGGGTTACAACTTATGTACATAATATCCTTATCAAGGCACTCCTACCTTTAATGATATTTTGCACTAATTATTTTGTATAAATGAAAGTATTGCATAAATTTACCCAAATGAACAAACATAAGGTGGTAATATACAACTATATTTATTTAAGAATGAATTTTAAATTGACCAAATTGCCAATTGTGAATTTGCAAACAACTTCACATATTTGACACATTAATTAATTCTTGGTTTAAAAAAAGGTATTTTGCAAACCCCCCCCCCCCCCTCACATTTAAAAAAAAAATTTTTTTCTTTTTTTCTTTAAACAAAAAAAAAAAAAAAAAAAAAACTAACAAAA
>Ga0116227_10011389_pt1 | contig 14963 bp, 7 predicted proteins | sample S1TSphgellanicum_FD_89693 | JGI IMG/M metagenome (GOLD analysis project Ga0116227, IMG submission 89693) | Host-associated microbial communities from peat moss isolated from Minnesota, USA - S1T2_Fb - Sphagnum magellanicum MG | ecosystem: Host-associated > Plants > Peat moss > Unclassified... | reverse complement strand
TACATCCAACTTACCCCATTAAACAATTACTCAAGTAATTGTGTAATCAAGTTACCCATGAAATTACTTACACCCAACTTACCCCTAAGTAATTGTGTAATCAAATTACACACCAAGTTACAGAGCCAGTTTGATACAAGTAATGTATATGGAATACCAAAAGGGGTCATCTTTCCTCAGAGCCCTTGACTACAAAGCCCCTACCATGGTATTTTTTGTTCAGAGCGTGGATTTTCATTCCCTACCAAAAGGGCCATACTTTTTTTATCATACCCCTTAACTCAGAGAATATTTCAGTAACCCAGGGTAGATTTCATTGGCAAGTGGGAAGGATAAGTTTAGACTCTTGTATTTAGTTGCCATCAGTTTGACCCTTGGAGAGCAACAAAATGTGGTCTTAGATCATCCATGGAGGCCATTGGTCAAAGCCAACCTTTGTTGCTTCTGGCAGGTAGTATATATGCATCCTTTTTGAGATTTTGGCTTCTTGAGAATATGTACAAAGTTCAATCACCAGCCTTTCTGGAATCTGGCTGCCTAGACAATTTAACACCCGGCCTTTCTCCAACCTTTTGTTGGAATCCTCTGCCAAGCATTTTGAGCCGCTTCTGTGGGCCTCTGAACCTTCAGGACTTCTGTGGTCACTGGGATTCATATTTATCTTCCAAGCTTTGACTTGCGTCCAAAAGCAGATATAATGTGTATGGTGACATTCACATTCGGTTTAGGTCTGGAAGGCCAGCCTCTCATTTGTGACTCAAAATGATTGAGTGTTGTGTAATAAGCTGCCTCCTAATGATGCTTGACTCCAGCTTAAATTGAGATTGTAGGTTTGGATGAATGGGTGCCTTGGTGACCCAAAATCCGGATGAATTTTGAATGATGGGAAAATTAAGAAAATTTATTCTATAAAAAGGAATATGGCCTGAGATAAGTATCTTGAGGTGCCTTCTTATGCATCCCTCTTAATAAAAAAAAGAGCCCTAAACCCACCAAAAGAACTGCCATCCATCAATAGGTAGGGTGTTCAAAGGAAGGGCTATTAATCCAGGCCAAAAAATAGTGGCAGCCAATTTTAAGAATAGAATTTCCATGCAACCAATGAGAAGTCGTGTCATGGAGTGAAGGGGCCTCCCTTTTTTTTCTCGTGGGTGGGGAAGGGGGGGGGTCACTCCTCAAAATTCAAGTGTAGATAAACACACTAGGAATGACAAATAAAAGCATGATGATTTTTCAACCAAGCAGGATTAGAGTACTACCAATGTGTAAAAGTGATGATTTAAACAACAATAACAGCAACTAATGAGACTGTGTGCTCTACAAGATACCTAGTAGGAGAAATTCACTACACGTAGTGGGTGGTTTCTTGAGGCCTAAAAATAGGTGGTGAGAGGGGGTAGAAATAAATAGGGATGCACCACACCCTTAGGAGACACCATAGGGTCACCCTTCTTCATGAGACACACCGTAGGAGTCACACCCCCTACTTTACCATCATGCCTGCATTCTGGCTGGTCGTCATCACCCCTACCCTATTTTTCCTCCCCCATTTACTCTCCACACCCATCCATGCATGGCTCCGCCAATGTGACCTGGTGTGCAGGTGTAACTCACACACCAAACACTTGGGTCAGGTTAGGTTTAGTAGCTACTTTTACATACATTTGCACAACTGGTAAAACTCTCTCCCATCTCTCCCATGTTGTATTAGGTTTTTCCTTTAGGGTTCCTCCCTCAGAATTGCCTTCAAATATCACTTTCCTGATTGAGTAATGAATATCTGTAGGCCTCATCTTTCATAACAGCTAGATAGATAAACCCACTGTGACAATAATAAGGGTTCTGTATGCCACTTAGTCCTTACCTACAAAGAAGTTTTCCCCATTCTTCCTTTTGTTTAGCCTTTTTTTTTTTTTTTTTTTCTTTTTTTTTTTTTTTTTTTTTTTTTTTTTGGGGGGGGCACAAATGATTCTTTCTTTGATTTTTCCTGGATATGAATAGCAATGACTTTGCCTGAAAAATCCAACCCCCAATCCTCGCCTTCCAAATAAACCCCTCAGTTTTCAAGACAGCTAGACTAGCATAGAAAGGTACAATTATCTGTTGAATGAATGAATGAATTGAAATCTAGAATGCAGACTGTAGTCAGTGGAAGAAATCCACTTTCGTCCATTTTAGTGTCGTCCTAGGTCCTATATGGGAATTTACCCATTGTAAAACACTAGGCATAGGAGCACGACAGTTCTTATGCTTATTCCTTAAGAGTGGAACGGATCTTACACATATAAGTAGGCATATGAGGCCACAGTGAACCAGAAGAATGAACAGTAAGTTGTCAGGAAATGGTTTTTTCTTGCGTTCCAGTTCCCTAGCTAACCAACAGTGGTTAGCCAGTTGCTTTCTTGTCTACCTACTTACTAACAACCCCCAAGCAGGTTGCTACTAAGTAGGTAGTAAAAACAGCCCTTACCTATGCATAAAACTTACCTAGTAGTTACCTATTTTCTTACCTACCTATCTATACATGAGGCCTATTTCCTACAAAATTGGTTATCAAGGTGAAACCAAATATTAACTCACTTGAGGTTCATCCACAACTGAGTAATAACAGGCATCCAGTGGGTGGTGCACTGGTAGGTGCCGGTTCTCTGTGGCTGGCAGGCCTAAAATTGGCATGGGGGTTAGATCCCTCCCACTCTTAAGGAGTAGGTGTAACATCCCTCCTAGAAATAGGAAGGATATTCAAGGATATATGGTGTCCTCCAAACGCACTTAAGAAATTTCTCATAATGCTTTACAAAGTGTGGAAAGACACCCGCAGGATTTTGGCCATACTCGCCCAAAAATAAATCCTTTGACAATGAACACATCAGGATCATCTGGGGCAGGTTACTTTCTCTTGTGCCTGTCCCACTGGAGAAGTTGTAGCAATACAATGTGAACTTATTCTTGTTGCATTTCTCTAGTAACAACATAGCTTGTCGCACAATTCAAGGGCGCCTGAGAAATTGTATGTTGACCAGAATTGGGTAGATCAGGTTGTGTCCCAAAGTTCATCGAACATGACCTTGGAGGCCTCGGGCTTTAGTAATGGTGTAACTGTTTTTTTCCTTAAATCATGCCCTAAAGACAACTAAAAATAGCCCAGTAAAGCTCATGCATATAGACTATTATGGTGGATATAATAGGTAGACTATCTCATCGAGTGGATGTCAACAAGGCAGCTTGTCATCTCTGGTGCTAATATCCTAACTTTTCCTATTCTTGAACTTCTCTTTTTGGCTGTCGTGTCATCACATAGACATACTTAGAACAGGGACAGCCTTTCTCTATAGCCTCCCACCATTATCTTCTTTTGAGAGGAGAAGCAAACCAACCCAAACCCCCAAAAAATAAGTGGGGAGGGAGCAAACCCCAGTTAAAAATGGTCTCTCCTTTCATTCCTTCATTCTCAATTTTTTATTTTTTATTTTTTATTTTTTTTCAAAAAAAATCAGTGGTTAATTTTTTGTTAACATAGTAGGGTTGTGAAGCTAAATTTGGGTAAAGCTTCTTTGTTTATCACTTACATGTGTTACCGACCAGAGTAATTCATTCTCACTTCTGATGGATGCTCAGTTTGGCTTTGGGTGAACCAGCACCTACTACACTGGTACCAGCAGAGTATGAACGACATGACCAACCTGGTAACCAACCTGATCTGTTTAGCAGTTATATAGTATTCCTAGTGTACAACAGCCTTTGTTTTTTACTAGGTAAATATAAAGTAAAATAATCCAAATTAATTAATTAATTAAAGTGATTGTGAAAAAACAACAATAGTAAAAAAAAACGTCAGATTTCTATATTTGGTTTTTTTTTAGTGTGGGAGCTATACTTAAAATAAAGAAGGTTGGTTAAAGGGGGATTTTGTACTTCATATCTGGTGGTTTTTATAGCCAGATTTGGGTAAGTCTTCCTAGAGATGATCACCATATTTTTGAACATCTTCTTCCTCTGGATTATCACCAGTTAGGCTACATTTTTAAAATTGCTTAAAAAATCTTTGATCAGATAACTATAGCCATTTGCCAGTTTTCACTACCTATTCATTCTCAGTAAACTGAGCTGGTTTAGAAATTAGTGTGCAGACTGAAATTCATTATTAAAAAAAAAGAGAGATAAATTAAGTTTAGACATTATTGTGCGGCTGATACATAGTGACCCACAAAAAAAATTATTTAAAAATTAAATTATTATTATTATTTTTAAAAACTTGTTGGGGAGGTGGGGGGACGTACAAGGGACGGCAGTCCCAAATATCACGAAATATCACTGGGAGCCGCTCACGACCATGTGCGGCTGTACTTGGGTTTCGACATGCTTCTTCGCCTGAGTTGATGATTTGGTGTATATGGGCATGCACTGATCCACGTCATTTTGTTTCCATCCCAGGAAGGAAATTCATCTTATGGGAGAGAGGAAAGTCCTAAGAGTAGCTGGAAAAAGATGCTATGCTAAGAAGAAGAAGAAGAAGAAGAAGATGCTGCTGGAAAGCTATCTGGATTGGAGATGTCAGTAAGAGCGAACCTCGGAGTCTCAAGCAATACAAAATTCACTAGGAGTAGTAATCTTTTCTTTTGCTTATTTTGGCGAAAGCTTTGCACAAACAAGTCTATTCTGTCACAAATTTCCTTTTGTAAAATGAATTTTGCTCTGCCCAACTTTTGCCAATTGTTTTGTTTTTGTTTTTTTTGTTTTAAAGGAAAACTGTTCATCACAGTTCTGCGACCCAGGGCTCTTTTTTTCTTTTGGCAATTTTGTGATGTGGCCACAGTGGCCAGCATCCCAACAATTGTCAACAATTGTGTACTTGCTACTACTGTTTTGATGGTTCTGAACACATGTGTCGCCAATTACGGCGAAATCTGGTTTGGGATGATCATGCTCTCTCCTGTGACTCTGCTGCATCACAAAACTGAAAACAAAACACTGACTAGGAGGAGCACACGATGTGGGGAGTACAGTATCAATAAGTCTTGAAAATCCATCCCCTGTTTCTCAGCAGTGCCTTGCTCTGGGAGTTCAGGCGAAACCATCCGTTGTGCTTCCTCCCTCCCTCCCACCCTCCAGACTTCCATGTCTTTCTTGGATTATGGGGTGATCAGTATAAGCGACTGCCTGTCCCCCTTCCCTTCGTGGGCTTGTCTGTGAGCTCAGGCAGACCTACCTACTACCTACCTGCCACCACATCATAATGTTGTTCTTTACCATGTGACCATATGTTGTTGACAAAAGGATCAGAGAGTTGTGTCATTCCTCCATTTCTATTTCCTTCAAGGGTCACATGCTATTCTGAGGTGAAAACAAGCTCAGAACGACAAACAAGCAAATTTGCAAATTTCACATTGCCCATTGCAGAATATGGGCAAGAGGCACAAATCAACCCTTATATAATCTAACTTATTTATATAATGTAAATCAGCCGTTATATAGTGTAAATCAATGTTTATATATATGTTGAAATAATAAGAGTGATGTACACCTCAACTGTTGCACTTTATAATCTAATGTGAAATGTAAATTTGCTCTTTTAGCATAATATGGGCAAGATGCGCAAATCAACTGTTTGAATGCAAGCTTCAAAGCAAAATCTAATTATTGCCAAAGCTACAGTATGATTCTCAAAGTATGAAGGTGATTCAAGCATGTTCAACAATTGCCCATCCAACTACCCATCTATCTATTAAGGAAGGTTGTTTGTTTGTTTGTTTTCTTTGTCAGGTTGAGATCTCCCAAACCACAATGCCCCCCACCAGGCTCTTCATATCATTGTAAAGGCCTCAAGGAATAGAGATGCACCCAAGTGGTTTCATAATATTTAGACATATGGTGCAAGAGTTATTGAATATTGAACAATTATGTCATTGAAAATTCAATAAAATCAAAACCAAAAAAAATTAGGTGAATTTGGGTGTGGTATTGGTATTGTTGGAAGGCCCTCAATGAGGAGAATTTTATGGAGTTAATTTCATAATATTTAGACTTGAGGTGTGGGAGATATTGAATTTTTTTGTTACTTTATCATTGGAAATTCAACTAAATTATAAAAAACTGATAAAGGAACAAGAGATTAGTTGAGTAACAAGTTCACATTTGGACCAAAGGCACAAGCATACTAGTCTATCTATTAACCCCTAATTGTCAAAGAAAGATAAAAATATCCTAAAAAGCAAGCCAAATTAATCCATCCTATTGGTTAAGGGTTAAGAACTTAAGTTGTTTGTTTGTTTTGTTTGTCACTTGAAGATCTAAATTGCAGTGCCCCCCTCCCCCCCCCCATCATGCACTTGGTATCTTTGGAAAGCCCTTAATGGGTATGGATGCATCAAGGTGATTTCATAATGTTTAGACCTACGGTGCAAAAGTTATTGAAATTAAATAGTTTTTTCATGAAATTTTAATAAAATCAAAATTTTAAAAATAGGGAAATTGGAGTGCATTCTTGGCATAGTTAGAAAACCCTCAATGAATGGGATTTTATGGATGAAATTTTGTAATTTTAGACCCAGGGTGCACCCCAAACTAATTAATATGGATCTCACTAACTTAGCATACAAAATAAATTAGCACATTCACCTACACAAAATATCCATGCTATTAACTTACTAATCTTTACAAAGATACATAAGAGCCTTTTGAATGTTCAGTACAATATCCTAGAGCAAATTTGACCTCAAAATTTGTGTGAAATAAGGAGATTCAGTGCTCGCAATTGAAATTGAAGTTCATATTTAATAATATATGACCAGTTAAACTTGGAGCATGAGCCAACATAAGGTTACCACCTTTAGGGGTTAACCATGATGGCCTAAGGGCTAACATCACTTCATCACATAATCATATTTGCAAACCCTTTGTTTTATTAGCTTCGCCTAAACAAAGAGACTTTCCTGTTTATGTAGGATGTGGATACAAATTTGGCTTGAAATGTAGATTAGTTTGCTGGCGACAGGTAGAGACCCATTTATGTTCTATGGATTGTTTTTAATTTTATATTCATGACACATTCAATTTACATACCCATGTTACAAGGTTCCATCATTTATCATGATTTTGTTTGAAATTGTCATCAAATGCAAAGTCATTCAACTATAAGCTCTTTGTTCTAGGCATGTCATTTAGATGGGCATCCTGCCTTTTATTGGTTCACATTTTCATTTCATTCTTAGTTTAATTTGCTTCATTTCAATTGATGGTTCTAATTCCTTGTACAGTAACATCATTCAATTTGTTGATCTAATTCATGTCCACTATTATATTGGTCAGATGTGATTGAAAACACTCCAAAACTTTCCAATATTGCAAAAGAATTTACTTAGGATATTCATGAATTTTTTCTTACTTTGTCTCCCTTTTTTTTTAATCCTGGTCTTGTCTTCTTCAAACTACTCTTCCCTCTTCAAACATCAACATAGCTTTCAAAAGACTTTCCCTCATTGGGATTTGCTGATAAAACTAGGTTCAACTATGTTTTGTACTTCTCTTTTGCATCAATATCTAGCAAATATGGTAGACATTGTTGATAATGCAAAGATTAAAAAGTATTTGGCAATAGGCGAGCTTGTCCCTTAAATGTTGACTCCATTGAATAGTAGCTTCCAATGTTCAAGTTGTTTGTCCCAAATGAACTTGGTGATAGAATTGGTTATATTGTTGCCATTACCACCAACTTGTTGCCAATCCCACTTAACATTACCAATTCATAGCAATATGTAATAGTATGATCCCATTACTTTAAATAGCCCTATGCTTGCACCTTTACATTGCCTCATATTTTTTTCATTAAAAAATCATCGTGAAGCTTGGCTTGATGGATGTTGTAAAAGGATTTTTTTTAGTATCCCCAGGGTGGAAGCATGGTAAAGTATTAAAAAAATGTAGTTATTTCCAAGGTAGTCAAAAAATGGTCCGATTTTTTACATAAGTAGAAGAAAGTAGATTGAAAATCATTTTAAAATAACGTAATAAAAACATGGTGCTTTTCTTTGAATTTATAGTGATGTGATTACAAAATTTGAAAAACTTTGGCACAATAAAAGTAAATAACAAGTATGTTTGAAAATGACTGATCAATTTGAGTTTGAGCCTACTTATACATTAAAAGTTTGATGTATTCTACTATAATATTTAAACATTAAGAACTTACAAGTATATTTTTAAGCTACATCATGTTGAAAATGGATAATATTCAATAATTCATTTAGTTTCACCTACTTGTACAAGTTTGGACAACCTAAAATATACTTGAATGCATATTAAATATGTGATTAATCAACATCATTGTGATAAGATTAAAGATTATTCTCATGTTGATCATTAAATAAAAAAACATTTCTACTTTCAATACATTAAAACTTGTTTATAGATTCCTTTTTTTTATGACAAGGAACAAAAATTATCTACTTTACCATGCTTCTAGACCCTCTAATATGTAGTTTTTGGCATGCAATAATCATGCATGGCATACACCCCCAAACACCTTGCTTCAAATTCTAACTTCCCATAGCCTTGCAAATTGTTGAAGGTAGTGTGACTACATAGAATGTTGTAAACCAAATATTCCCAAATGTCATCATCTTTGAGTTTCCACAACTTTTCAAAGTTTACCAATTTCATCATTGTATTTAAGATTAATGGAGAAAAACCCACAAAAAGACAGGTATGCAACCAATAGATCAAATAATATGTTCATAATTTTGGAAGTACTATACATTTTATGCTCCTTGAAAATGTGCACAAAATCACTCAAAGAATAAGGCTTGAATTTTGTTACTACTATCATTGTGTGGATTGTTATTGGTCACATGTCTTGATTGCAAATGAAATATCAAATGGAAATTTGATAAAATTCTCACCCTTGGACATCTTCAACTTTTTCCAATGCATATTTCTTCACAAAGTATGCATGTATGGTGTTTTGATTAAGATTTGCTCAATTTTCCATAATGTTGGTTCTCATTACAACTTTGAATTGAACAACATGTTAGTTATCATGTTTCCCATTATCACTACTTCATATTGATCCTCCTCCTTAATGTTGATAATTTCCTTCTGCTATTGAATTCATATGTGTGCATCATCAATTTACTAATTGTATTCTTTCACATGATCAAAATGTCCTCACAACATTGATGCCTAACCTTCTTCAAGCATATATGCCACTTCAATATCCTAAATGTGATAATATTTTTCATGTTCTTATATTTTGGAAATAATAATTATTTTTTTCCTTTTGGAGTTCTTGATTTTTTTGTTTAATTTATAATATGAAGGACTTCAACTTCTCCACCATTATATGGAGTTCTTAATTTCACTCCTTGTGTGAACTCAAGAAGTCCTTATCCTTTTAATTTTTCTCTAATTTTTTTTTTTGGGTCCTTAATAATGCTTTCAATAATGTAGCCATGTTTCTCATCACATCTTTGAACTTTACATATTCCTCTCCTACATCAACTTCAACTCTTATGATGCTTGAAGAAATTTTTCATTAACTTATTTCCTTTGCTATTTGAAACCATAGATTGTGTCATTTAATTACATTTTCTTTTCTTCTAGTTGTTTGAATATTGCAAAAATTCATTAATTTTCAATATTCACTTTCTTGCTACCTTTCAAGTTCAATAGGATCAATATGAGATGTTGAGATCTGCCATTTTGTGAAATTTTTATATATTTCACAACCTTTCATTTGAGGTTGCAACAAAATAAAACAACCATGGAACCATGATAGAATAAAATGCAAATTTGGCTCCAAGTGGATGGGATTTATCCAAAGGCTTCAAACAAAGTCCCATAAGATCATCAATGAAAGCATTGACATTTCTTTGAAATGTGGGAAAGTTTGATGACCCTAACTTGGGTGCATGAACAATTAATATGATCAATGACAAAAAATCCTTCCCAAGATGAAGGAAAGCACAATACTTCCTTCTAGATTAGGCCATGAAAATGGTTGAAGTGTGGAGCAAAGGCTTTTATGTAAGCACATTCCTAGAAAATGTGTGGGAATCAAAGGGAGGCACTCCCATGAGTTCCAAGTTGAACCCCCATTTTGCAAATTATATTAAGTCCCAAGGTATTTTGAATATTTGGATCAAGGTTTTTATCAATCAAACCTTTTTCAAATTGGGCTCTCTTTAAACCATCAAAAAGGTCTCAAATAGTAATACACGAAAGTGGGATCACATTCTCAAAGCACAAATCTATAACATAAGTTATGGTCATGTCAAAAGTTGGGAATCAAATTATCAAAATGATTCCTAATAACTTAAATAGCAATTTGATGGGTTAAATCAAGTTTGATTGAAGAACTTGATACAAATTGGGAAAGTTTTTTTCAAAGGATATAGTTGATAGACCTTTAGAAGGTTGAATTTGGATGCATTTTGAAGAAGTCATGAAATTTTTTAGCATTCATGAATCAAATTTTGGAAAAAAATTTAAATAATTCAAGAATCCCACATTTATTGTCATTTCAATGTAGATTTTATAGGGAATTACAAAGTATACTATAAGGAAGAGAGTGATGACTCAATCCAAATCCATATATTGTGGTGAATCATGTGAATCGTTGTGGTTTTTTCATGCATCATTTTGGCTCCAAATGCATTAACCATCCTCCATGTTTATTTTGACCAATTTGATGTGATCGCAACCCTAATTAATGTGTGGAAAGCAATATGACTCCCAAGTTGAAGTCCTATTTTGAGAGTTGAAAGTCCCAAGGTGATTTAAATCTTTAGACCAATGTTTGTGGGATTAAACCTTGCCCAAATTGGTTGAGTTGTTTGGATCATTGAAAAAGTCTCAAAAAGTATTACAATAAAAATGGGGACTCATTAACACAATAAAGAATTGTGGCATAAGTTAAATGGTCATATTATAAGCTACAACTTCTTTTTAAACAATATATACATTGCATCACATTTACATGTCATAAAGACTCATGAATAAACACAAAATTGAAATATGAAAATTTGAATGTTTTTAAGATGTGTTTAATAGTACCCTATTACTATAAAAACATTGAGGATCAATGAAATTGTATTATGAAAACTAAAGGGTCTTTTGTGAAAGTAGTGTTATTGAATGAAATTGTTAAACATCATTTGTTCAAACCAAATTTTGATATTGGAAGTTTTTTTGATTCATTTAAGATTTTTCAATATCCATATTGTTCAATAAGCACAACTTTCCATGATTCACATGCCATTAAGGTTGCACCACATAGACAAATGTAACAAGAATTGAAGAAAAGTTGATGTTTTGACATCAATTTTGGCCCGTTTGAGTTCATCCCCACCCAAACATCAAGGGTTCAAATTTGTTTATAACCAAATTTTCTTCCAAGATGGCTTTCACCTAGGAGAGAAAAAAGAATATGATTTTCCTTTGGCAATTTGGGTTAATCCTTCTTCAATCAAATGACACACCTTTACATTTGTAAATTACTATCAATGGTAAATAACCTTGTTGATTCATGGTTTTATGGTAGAATGTAAACCCAATGCACATATCCTAACTCCCAATGAAGAAGGTGGGGAAGTTCTATGATGAGATTAGGATGACCTTTTAAGTTGAATTCCTAATCAAGTCAAATTGCATAAACCAAGAGAAGAAAGTGGTTAATGTAGTTTCACTAGAAGAAGTCTTGTCCATTTTGATCTTATGTTTGTGACTAATGTGTGACTAATGTGTGACTAATGTCCAAATCAATTCATTTTGAGACCACATGTACGACAATCCTATGAGTCACCATAGTTGCAAACACTAGTAATCACATATGCAATTACATTCTAACATATCCAATGTGATTACAAATTGTGACTATCAGAAATTTAAATGAAAAGATTAATGAACAATGAACATATATCATCCATTATTGGTGACTTCCATTGAAATTTGACAACCAACTTGTTTATGCAATTATGTTATACATAAATGACTAGATGGCACATGACACCTTTGCTATTGTAATTTTGCTTATCAAAGTGTACACATTTATTGGCTAATAAGTAGGTTCAGATAGGCTATTATTACATTAATGATAAACTAAACTAGGTAATAAGTAGGTTAGGTGCACTTGGTAGGTTAAGCTAAATTAAATAGGTCAGGGTAGGCACCTATTACCTACTTTTATTATATTACCTAGCTAGGTGGGTAGGTAAGTAAGCCACCTACATATATAGGCCAGGTAAGCCATTTACCTACCTACATATTACATACCTTTTTAGCTAGCTTAAGTAACTAGTGAATATAACAATTTATGAAAAAAATAAATGAAAAAAATAAAAATTATAAAGGTGCAATGTAATGTTGAAGACTTGGTTTATACTTATGGAAATGACGGGTTAAAGTCAATTTATATTTGTACCCTAAAGGTTAATTTAGGTTAGGTTAAATAGACTAGGCTAATTGGGCTTAATATAGTAGGCTAGGTACCTATTACCTATCTACCTATCAGTTACCTTGCTAAGTAGAGATAGGTACCTAGCCTAGTAAGCTAGGTGGGCATAGGAGGTTGGCTTAACTAAAGCTAGTACACTAGGCTAGTTAGGCTAGGGTAAACACCTATAATTACCTTCTTACTAGGTAGTTAGATATGTAAGTAGGTTAAGCTAGCTAATTAACACTTAACATCATGCAACTATCCATAATGTAGTCACAAATTTAGTTAAAAAGTCATGTTCCATGTAAACTACGAATATCCACATCATATTCATGTTCATTCATGATAGTCGATGAAAAAATGCATTATAGTCATAAAGGTTTGCAAGTATTGCTGCAACTTCCATGGCATTAAATGTCTTTTACAATTAGTTATTTAATATCACATTTGCCCAAGGCAACTAAAACATTTTGCAATTGTAAGTGTTCATTATGATTAAAATTTAATAAAAATTTTAGTCATTATTCTCTAATTTTTTTTAATGTTTGGAACCAAAATGATGTATGAATCAACCTTGGGCTAACACAAATTTACAAAACTCAACTCATCACAACTCAAATTTCAAGGGAGTTGTCATTTTCCTCCCTATGGTATATCCTACACCTTAGGAGTTACATTGAAATGACATTTTTTCCCAAGACTACAAAATGGGAATCTTGAAACTATAATTTATGAATTGTGTTACTTTGAAGGTTTATAATGTTTTCATTTTTCCTTCAATTGAAAAGTTATCATTAAAAAAATTATGATTAAACAAAAATCAATAAGTCTTTAAATCCTTAATTGAATCGAATTTGACCATTTTATTAGATGATTAAGTGGTCAAGAATCATTTTGGTAATATATCTTGACAAGGGGAGTGACTAGGCTGACTATGGCCAATAAGATGGGCAACCATTTGTCCAAGTAGCTTGGGCTAGCAACCATTGGTCCATTCCATCATGCACAACTATTTGGCTCAAGTTGCCTAGGGCAATTGGCTAACTTGGGAAAGCTTCATGGACCAACCACTCCCCCAAGTAAGTTGGTCCAACCAATCATTCCCCTTGGTTCCATATGGTTGGCCCAAGTTGCTTAAATAAACATTCATGTCCCAACTTGCAAGCAACTTGGGGCAACTAATTGGGCTAGCCAACATTGATGATGGATGAAAAATTGGGGGGGAAAGTTGCCTGATGGATGAAGTATTTGGAAAAAATCTGCACATCAAGGATGAAAAAGTGGGGGATTAATGTTGTATAATGAATGAAAATTAAGGGAAATGTTATAAGATGAAGTTTTGAAAAGGATTGCATATTGGATGAAAATTTTGAAAAAGATGAAAAATAGGGAAAATGAGATGATACATTCATCCATTGTGTAACCTTAAATTTTTATAAAAGCATTGCAACTTCTGTCAATGTTTTCCTTAGGTGAAATGTAGCCAAGCCCAATGATAAAACATTACCCCAATTCCCTTTCTCCTTAAGAAACTTGGCTCAATTTTTCATTTTTTTTGTTGGCCAATTTTGTTGAGGAAGTGGGATCAAGTTGGACATAGTAACAAATGGAAATCATGTACATGGAAGAAGATAAATATTGGGGAAAAAAAATGGAATTCAAGATCTTGAACCCATGTACTTAATTTTTAGACATTTCACCATGTTTCTATAGTGAGATCTAATGATACTTTAAAAAAATTATCGCAACTCAAGTACTATAATTTTTTTGAGAAAACATATTCAACTTGGGCACTTGTCTTGCAAGAACATCAAACCTATGCCACATTTAATTCATTGTTCCTATTTAGTGTTTGGTGTTGGAGTTGGATATTAGATACTAAAAATCATTGAGTGCTTGAGTTGAAACAAAACATTATATTCTACAGAAAGAATTATTTTGGTGAAGGGGTCTAGATTTCTCAGTGTGACCTTGAAAGAGGATTAACCTTCTTTTCATGTTTGGTGAAAAAAAAAGTCTTACGATTTGAATCAACTTTAAGTGGTTGGTGCCTTGGGCTCACAAAATATTTTCAAATTTATCTCCTTAGATATATTATGACAAATAGTAAATCAATTGACCATCAACAAATATGTAGTCAAACGTTTGGAGAAATTTGAGCAATCGCTTTGCCCCAGATCACTAACATCTTGCAATTCAGCCCAAGTAGCCAACTTCAAAATTTAATCAATATTTCTTTTCAAAAAAAAATTCAATTATGGCATATTAAAATTTGTAGCTCTTGTATAATTTGCATCTTATGCAAACCAATAATTATTTTGAACAATTCATTTTCTAGTTGGTGGATCAATTTTGCCTCAAATAACCATTTAAAATTTTGCCTAATTTTTAATAAGGTATGTAGACATGTAATCACACATTTCAATCACTAGATTTGCATTCCCCCCCCCCCCCCCACCCCCAACCCAACCCCACAACAAAACCACAACACAAACACTACCAAACTCTCCATTCCACAACTTTCTCTTATTAT
>Ga0116227_10011387_pt1 | contig 14965 bp, 11 predicted proteins | sample S1TSphgellanicum_FD_89693 | JGI IMG/M metagenome (GOLD analysis project Ga0116227, IMG submission 89693) | Host-associated microbial communities from peat moss isolated from Minnesota, USA - S1T2_Fb - Sphagnum magellanicum MG | ecosystem: Host-associated > Plants > Peat moss > Unclassified... | reverse complement strand
TGCTTGAAGATCGGGAAATCGCCGCGAATCGCATTCGCGTTAAAGAGCGTGCCAGCCGATTTTGGAAGCTTCGGCACGTCATCGGCGAAATAGCCTTCATCGATGAAATAATAGCTCGGCGCAGCTGATGGCGTGAGACCACCACTTTGAGCTGGAAGGCCGGGCACACCCAAGCCCGTATCCAAGCCTCCGAACGGATTGAAATCGGGTTGCGGCAGACCGGGCGCCGCGGGCACGCTGGCACCGAAAACCGGCATAAGCCCTATATTTCCAGGCAAGGCGCCGCCGCCGCTGGGAAAGCTCCCGTCCCGCGGCATCAGCAGGGCACGGAGCTCAGCTTCTTCCGGAAAACTGTCGCCGAAATGCGCGCTGTCTTTAAGATTGAACGGCGCAGTCGACGGCAGCGTGAGTGCGCCAGGACCCGTTGGTATTTGGCTTATGCCGCCTGGGGCTTGCGGACCCGCGAAATTCGACGAAACGAGATCTAGCGGAAGATTGAAATTGGGCGGCAGACCAGGCGTTGGCCGTGTCGGCGGCGACGTGGGAGAAAAGGCCGCGCCGCCCGCTGGAATCGTCACGCCCGGATTCGAGACATTGCCGCTGAGATCATCCGTGCCTTGAACATAGGGAATGCTGGGCGTTCCCGGCACCGGCATTGGCACGCCATTATCGCCGCCAAGATCGCCATTAAAAAATTGATTGGCGATCCGCGCCAGCGTTTCGAGATCGATGGGGCTTTGATTCATGGAACTCACGGCGTCAGGCGATGAATGACGGGATTAAGCGGGCATCACTCGATCTTATGGAAAATTATAGGTGTGGTAATGATCGACTTCGACTCCATCGAGAACAGCCAGCGCGTCGTCGGTGAGGACAGCAAGCGAGCAATAAAGTGAGATGAGATAGGAGGCGATCGCCTTGTCGTTGATGCCCATGAACCGCACCGACAGGCCAAGGCTTTGCTCACCCGGCAAGTTTGGCTGGTAGAGGCCGATAACGCCCTGACGCGTCTGTCCGGTGCGGATCAGCAGGATCGAGGTCTTGTTGCCCTCGATCAAGAGCTTGTTGCTCGGGATCAAAGGCACACCGCGCCACGTGATGAACTGCGAGCCGAACATCGAAACGGTTGGCGGCGGCACGCCGCGGCGGGTGCATTCACGGCCGAAGGCCGCGATAGCCTCGGGATGCGCGAGAAAGAATCCCGGCTCTTTCCAAACCAAGGCAAGCAAAGCATCGAGATCGTCAGGTGTCGGCGCGCCGTTCCGCGTTGTGATCCGCTGCGAGGGCACCGCATTGCTCAACAATCCGTATTCGGGATTGTTGATGAGTTCGGCTTCCTGCCGTTCCTTGATGATCTCGATCGTGAGACGGAGCTGTTCGGACACCTGGCTGTAGGGCGCGCTGTAGAGATGCGCCACGCGCGTATGAATATCGACGACGCTGTTGACCGCGCTCAGCATATATTCGCGCGGGTTCTCCTCATAATCGACGTAAGTCTGCGGAACTTCCCGCTCGTCGCGGCCTGAACAATCGACGCTGATCAGCGAGGCGTCTTTGACGCGGTTGAGGCGGAAGATACCGGCTTCGACCGGAACCCATTGGAGCGCCCTCGTCAGCCATCGCGGCGTGATCGCCGACATTTGCGGAGCGGATTTTGTCGCATTGGCAAGTTGCCGTGCTGCGACATCGCCAAGCGATGTCTGCGGAGGCGTATCCTGAGGCATGGTGCTGCAATCCTTGAAAATTGCGCGGCCCACTTATAGCCGCAACGCCATGCGTATAGACAAACAAAAACACCGCCTCAAGATAGAATATATATCTATAATATATGATAAATGAAGTAATATTTTCTATAAGATACAAGTGCTATGGAGTAGTTGCTTTTCTGTACTTCCCTATACCGAAGTTTTATGTTTTAAAACACGCAATCTGATCGCTTTCAAGCTTAAGTCATTGAGAACCCGCCCGAAGCGCGCGCAACACGCTCTCCGATCCATAGCCATCGGCGGGGGCAATCCCCATTGCACGTTGAAAATCATGGATGGCATCGCGCGAGGCCGGGCCGAAACGCCCATCGATGATGCCATGATAGTACCCGCCAGCCGTCAGCCGCTGCTGCACCTCCGTTTTCTCGGTCCGGCTCAACATCTTGTTTTGCGCGGGCCATGCGGCTTGAACGCCGCCCGCGCCGCCGATCCGATCGGCTAGCAAAGCGAGCGAGAGCGCATAGGAATCCGAATTATTATAGGCCTTCAAAACCCAATAATTATCCGAAAGCAAAAAGGCTGGACCGCCAGCGCCCGATGGCAGGAACAAAGTTGCATCGCCCGCTTGCGGAAATGCGCGCGCGCCAGCGGCCCGTGTCCCAAGCCGTGCATAATCTGCGAAAGCCATATCCAGGGATGCATAATCGAACCCCACGGGAAGCACGGCTTCCAGGCCCCACGGCAAACCCGGCTGCCATCCAGATTGTCGCAGGAAATTCGCGATGGAAGCCAGCGTATCTGGGACAGACGACCAGATGTCAGGCGTTCCCGTTGCACCGAAACTGACGGCATATTTCAGATAGGCCGAAGGCAGAAACTGCGGATTGCCCATAGCGCCAGCCCATGAGCCCTTCAATTTATCGCGCGATACACCGCGATCGAAAATCACTAACGCCGCGACGAACTCATCAGAGAAGAGGCCGCGGTCGTCGCGTTTATAGGCGAGTGACGCGAGCGCGCGGATAATGTCCTTCGTTCCCGCATCACGGCCGAAATCGGTTTCCATGCCCCAGGCTGCGAGCAGGATCTCACGCGGCACGCCGAACCGGGTTTCGATCGCCTGGAGTTCGTCCCGCCAGCGCGCAGCCTCCTGGCGGCCTCGCGCGACACGTTGCGGCGTCACAGCACGGTCGAGATAGACATGCAAAGGTCTATCGAATTCCGGCTGCGGGCTGACGCTACTCGGCACGGACGGATCGAATGTAAGGCCGGACACCGCCGCATCGAAGCTCTCGCGGCGCACGCCTTTGGCCTGCGCAGCCGGCCACAGCATTTGCACGAAATCTGCGAAGGCTGCGGGGTCAGCAGATTTTTGTGCTCTTGCGACGCAAGCTGCTGAGAGAAAGCTCGAAAATAGAACCAAGCCCCGCAAGGTTTGGCGGCGGTTCAATGCCAGATCGGCTGCCGTCACGCGGCCTCTGTCGCGCCGCCGTGCGGCGAAGACGGCGGTTGCGGTTTGCGTGCCCCGAAGCGCCATTCACGCATCGTCTGGAAGACAACATAGAGCATCGGAATCACGAAAATACCGACGATACTCGCAGCAAGCATGCCGCAGAAGACAGGCGTTCCGACTCCCCGGCGGCTCAGCTGCGCCGCGCCATGCGCCGTGACCAGCGGCAAGAGACCCAAAATGAAGGCGATCGAGGTCATCATGACAGCACGAAACCGCATTTGCGCGCCGAGGATCGCGGCCTCGGCGATGCTCTTGCCTTCTTCGCGCTGCTCTTTGGAAAAGGCCACGATCAGAATGCCGTTTTTGGCCGCGAGCGCGATCAACACGACAAGACCGATCTGCGCATAAAGATCGAGCGGCAGACCGAGAAAATAAACGCCGGCATAGGCGCCAAACACGCCGACTGCGACCGATAGCAAAACGGGAAGCGGAATGACCCAGCTTTCATAAAGCGCCACCAGAAACAAAAAGGCGAAAAGAATGGCGAGCGCGAGAATAACGCCTGTCTGCCCACCAGCCGCCTGCTCCTGATACGCCGTTCCGCTCCACTCATATCCATAACCAGCAGGCAATGTCTTAGCCGAAAGATTTGCCATGGCGGCCAGCGAATCGCCCGAGGACACACCAGACGCGGGCGATCCATTGATGGTGATCGCACGGTAGTTGTTGTAACGCGTGATGACTTGCGGTCCCTGCACGATCCTGATCGATGCGAGTGACTGCATCGGCACCATCTGGCCGGTTTTGTTACGAACGTAGATCTGCCAGATCGACGATACGTCGCGGCGGTCTTGTTCCTCGCCTTGGATATTCACCTGCCAAGTACGGCCGTAAATATTGAAGTCGTTGATGTAATTGCCGCCAAGCGTCGCGCTCAGGGTGGTGAAAATATCGCTGATGCTGACGCCCAGCGCCTGGGCCTTTTCGCGGTCGATATCGAGGTAAAGCGATGGATTCGTCGCGGTGAATGTCGAGAAGACGCGCGACAGAGACTTATCCTGATTGGCCTGTGCGATCAGGCCCTGCATGACGCTGCCGATTTGAGTCGGCGCCTGTCCTTCCAGGGCTTCCAAAGAATATTCAAACCCGCCGCTGGTCGACAGGCCGATGATCGGCGGCAGGTTGAAGGCGATGACGGAACCGGTTCTGATACTCTGCCCCGCAGCGAACACATTGCGGATGACAGCTTGCGCCGAATCCGCCGCGGCCGGACGGTCTTCGAAAGGCTTCAGCTTCACGAACATGAAACCGTAATTCGGCTCGTTGGCGGAATCCAAGATCGAGAAGCCAACGACCGTGAATGTGTCTTGGACCTGCGGCATCGCAAGCATCAGCTTTTCGACATCGCGCATCGTCGCGCTCGTCCGCGAGACGGAGGCGCCATCCGGCAATTGCACGGAGATGAAAAAGCCGCCTTGATCTTCCTCGGGCAAAAAGCCCGTCGGCGTGTGCGCGGCGGTAAAGAAGATCGCTATGGCAAAACCGACGATGAGGACGATGCCGAAGGCCGCGATCCGGACGAGACGCGCAACGATCGCTGCATAGCCGTCACGCACCCAATCGATACTGCGCAGCACGCGCCCCATGATGCCGCGCTTCTGCCCGGTATGGCGCAGGAAAACCGCGCAGAGCGCCGGAGAGAGCGTCAACGCATTGATGGCCGAAATCAGCATCGACACGCTGATTGTCACAGCGAACTGACGGAACAATTGCCCCGAAACGCTGGGAATAAACGCGATGGGCACGAAGACCGAGAGTAGAACGAGCGTAATCGCGATGATCGGCGCGGTGATCTGCGTCATCGCTTTTTTTGTCGCATCGGCGGGCGAGAGATCCGGCTCGTCTTCCATCACGCGTTCGACATTTTCGACGACGACGATGGCATCGTCGACGACGATACCGATGGCGAGAACGAGCGCGAGCAGGGACACCGTGTTCGCGGAAAAGCCAATAACGATCAAAACCGCGAATGTGCCGATCAGGCTGACCGGCACGGCGATGGCCGGAACGATGGTCGCGCGCAAACTGCCGAGAAACAGAAAGACGACGACGACGACAAGCACAAAGGCTTCGAACAGTGTCTTGATGACCTCGCTGATCGTATCCGTGACGAAGGTCGTCGAATCATAGACGACCTTATATTGCAGTCCTGGCGGAAACCGGCCTTTGACCTTCTGCAAAACTTTGGCAATGGCCGCGGCCGTCTGAACCGCGTTCGCGCCCGGCGCCAGATAGGTTGCGAGCGCCACGGCGGGTCTGCCGGAGAGGCGGCTGTCCGTATCGAGATTTTGCGCCCCCATCTCCACGCGGGCAACGTCCTTGATATGCAAGACAGAGCCATCCGGCATCGCTTTGATGACGATATTGCCGAACTCTTCGGGTGTCGTTAAGCGTCCCTGCGTCTGCAGATTGAGCTGGAACTGCTGATCGTCGGCAATGGGCCGCGATCCGATACGTCCGATCGGCGCCTGGACGTTCTGACTTTGGATGGCAGCGATGACATCGGAGGGCGCGAGGTTCAAACTTGTCAGACGCTGCGTATCGAACCAGATGCGCATGGAATATTTTTGCCGGGCGAAAAGATTGGCTTGGCCGACACCTGGAATGCGCGAGATCTCATCCAGCGCGTTGATCGTCACATAATTGGTGATGAACAGTGTATCGAGATCGTCATGACCGTCGGCGGCGTAAAATTGAACGAATTGCAAAATCGCCGAGGACCGCTTTTGAACAGTCAGGCCTTGCTGCGTCACCTGCGTCGGCAGTTGCGACAGGGCCGTCTGCACACGATTGTTGACGTTGACGGTGTCGATATCGGGATCGGTGCCAAGCGCGAAACTGACCGTCAGATTGTAGCTGCCGTCGTTGCCGCTGGTCGATTTCATATAGAGCATCTTATCGACGCCAACCATTTGCGCTTCGAGCGGCTGCGCAACGGAATTTTCAACGACATCGGCGGATGCGCCCGGATAAGTCGCCGTTACCTGCACCTGCGGCGGCACGATATCGGGAAACTGCGCCACAGGAATCCGCGACAGCGCGATGGCGCCTGCCAGTGTGATGACGATGGCAATCACGATTGCGAGGCGCGGGCGGTCGATGAATACCGATGAAAACATGAAACCCGTCTTCCCACTCAAAGCCGTCGCAGACGGTTAGACGCGCCTTTGAAAAAAGCGCGGGATTATTTCGCAGGCGAGGCCGATGTCGATGGTCCTGATGTCGATGGTCCTGGCGTCGGCGGTCCAGGCGATACGGGCTGGCCGGCCTTCACCCGCTGAATACCCTCGACGACGACAAGCTCACCTTCCTTCAATCCGCTCAGGATCGAGGCTTCCGTCGGCGTCGATTGGCCGAGCTTGATATCGCGGCGCTGGGCTTTATTGTCGGCATCGACAACGTAAACATAATCGCCGCGCTGATCGGTCAGAATAGCGGCGCGCGGAATGGCAAGCACTTCGACAGGCGCCACACCTTCCATATTCACGGTGACAAATTCGCTGTCATAAAGCTCGCGAATGACGCGGCTCTTGTCGGCGCTTCCAAGAATCGGCGGATTGGCGATGGTTGCGCGCAGCGTGATCGTATCCGTGGCCGTTTGAACCGTGTTATCGACGAAAGTCAGCTTACCCGTCTGACCGTAGGTGCGTCCGTCCGGCAGTTTGAGCCGGATCACGACGGCATCGATGCCGCCAACCGGAACATAACGGTCGCGCAGCGCCAATAAGGTGCGGACCGAAACGGGAAACAGCACATACATCGGGTCTTGGCCGACGATCGTGACAAGTGTCCCGCTGCTGGGTGAGACGACGTTACCAAGCGTAATCGCCGTGCGCCCGATTTTTCCGTCGATTGGCGCGGCAATCGACGTGTAGCCAAGGTTGATCTCAGAGGTCTTGACGCTGGCCTGCGCCCCTAGCAATTGCGCCTCATAGGCCTTTTGAGTGGCGAGGGCAGCATCGTAGGTCGATTGCGTCCCGGCCGGACCTTTCAGCAATGTCTCGGCGCGGCCGAGAGCGGCGGTCGCATTTTGCAATTGCGCCGACATTTGATCCGCGACGGCCTTTTTGGCTTCGAGATCCGCTTCGAACGGCGGCCGCTCCAATTCGTAGAGCAGGTCGCCTTTCTTGACCTCCTGCCCATCCATGAAGGCCACTTTCTCGATGAAGGCCGTCACGCGGGCAACAATATCGACGCGGTTGATCGCTTGGATGCGGCCAATAAATTCGTCGGTTTCGGTGATGGGTTTTTTTGTGGCTTTCAGAACGCCGACCGCGGGCGGCGGAGGGGCCGCTGCCTGAGCCGATGCTTCGGCACCAAATCCTAGAGATAGGTTTGAAACCAACAACAATGTGGGAAAAAATTTGCCGGCAAAGGCCACGAAACAAGTCCTTGGTCCATGAGCTGCGAGGCGCACACGCGGCGGGGGCCGCGCGGCCTGGCGCTGCTTTTACAAGCTTTGGGAAACTAGCCATGCGCGGCCAAGTAAGCAATAGCGGTTTCTTTTCGCAGCCAGTCTAACGATCCGCATGTTAGATTGTAAGACACCGTCATGTTTCATAACGTTTCGTTGACGGATAGACATAAGTTTGACCGAACCGGTCCGTGACGCGGAAGCCGCCTTGGCTATAAACCAAGCGCTGCACTGCATCGAATTTGCTTCATGCCTGCTTCCCGTATGATCAGCAATTCGGGAAGCGCCCACTAAACTTTTAAAAGATGAAAGGTTTCTGGAAATTTCAGATATAAAGCGCTATTGCCTTGTTTAACCTGATGGTCATACGAAAACGGCTGCTAGGCTTAAATTTCTTATCTATCAGGTTTCCATGACCGCACGCGACCAGTCGGTCTAAGGAGATAAATGTGCATTATAATGTGAAGGTCGGCTTCGATCACGAACATGGTCGCTACTACTTGATTGATTCGGATATTCCGGGTCTCAACGTCGAGGCCACGACTTTTGAAGAATTCATTGAAATCGTCGCCGATCTCGCGCCAGACCTGTTAGGGAAAGCCGATTTGAAAGGCGTCACAATTAGTTTTTACCGTGAAGTCCTCATCGCTTAAGTGGGCGGCAATCTTTATCCAACTCTCAGACGGTTGCTTGAAGCCGCTGGCTGCACGTTAGAACGCCATGGAAAAGGGTCCCACGAAACATGGTATAGCCCTATATCCAAGCGAAAGTTCACCGTCCCACGCAATACGGTGGTCACTCACACCGCCAATAAAGCCTTAACGGATGCAGGGCTTTCAAAGCACTTTTGATCTAGCGAGATGAGGAAAAGTGTGAGCGGTTTTCCGTCCGCATCTCCCAACTTCATTGCAGGCTGCGGATTGGGCTCATAGGTCTGGTACGTAAACATGAGTCTGCCCGCGACGATCCATGACATCATAGGTTCCGTCAGGGTTCTGCACGCTGAGATAGCCCGGTCCGATCGGGATTTTTCCATGCCCGCCCGGAATATCGAGCATATATTTCGGCAGACAGAGACCCGAGATTCTGCCTTGCAAACTCCGCATCAGGGCTTGGCCTTCGGCGAGCGGCACACGAAAATGTGACGTGCCGGGCGCGGAATCGAGCTGATGCAGATAATAAGGCTTGATGCGGCATTCGACGAAACTGCGAAACAAAGCTTCGAGCGTATCGGCACTGTCATTGACGCCGCGCAGCAAGACGCTTTGGCTCAGCATCGGGATACCGGCATCGACGAAACGGGCGCAGGCTGTCCGCGCCGCATCCGTCAATTCGCGCGGATGATTGGCGTGCAGAACGGCATAGACAGTCTTACCGCATGCCTTCAACAAATCGATCAGCGCTTGCGTTATTTTCTCCGGATCGACGCAAGGAATCCGCGTATGAATGCGGATGATTTTCACATGGCCGATGACAGCAAGCCTGCGTAAAACATCTTCAAGACGGCGCAACGAGAGCGTCAACGGATCGCCGCCAGTCAGTATCACTTCCCAGATCTCCGGCCGCGCGGCGATATAGGCAAATGCCGCGTCAAGCGCATCGGCGGACAGATAGGCTTCACTGCCCGGCCCAACGCTCGCACGGCGGAAGCAAAACCGGCAATAGACCGGGCAGACATGCAAGAGCTTCAAGAGAACGCGGTCTGGATAGCGATGCACGATGCCATCGACGGGACTGAACGCCGCGTCGCCGATGGGGTCTTCGCGTTCATCCGCGGCGGTCTCGAGTTCGGCGATGCTTGGCACGAATTGCCGTGCGATCGGATCGCTCTTATCGCCACGGTCGATCAAGCGCGCGACGGTTTCGGTCAGAGCTATGGCATAGCGTGCGCCAACCTCATCGATCGCCGTGAGCCGATCCCGATCGATCAAACCCGCCGCGGCGAGATCGGCGGCCGTCAACAAAGGCTTCGGCTTCGTCATAGACCGTCTCCCGTCGGCGCGAGAGGCGTCCAAAGCACCTGTTCGATGTGGGTTGCGCCCGTCATCAGCATCACCAAACGGTCGAACCCGAGCGCCATCCCGCAGGCTTGCGGCATGAACGGCAAGGCCGCGAGAAAATCCTCATCGATCGGATAGGACGCGCCATAGAGCACTTCGCGCTCCGCCATCTCGGCTTCGAAACGGCGCCTTTGTTCAACCGGGTCGGTCAGTTCGCCAAACCCATTGGCGAGCTCGACTCCGCAGGCGTAAAGCTCGAAGCGCTGAACAAAGCGCGGGTCGCATGGTTCGAGCCGCGCCAAAGCGGCTTCCATCGCCGGATAATGGTCCAGGACAACAGCGCGGCCATGGCCCAGATGAGGTTCGACGCATTGGCTTAAGATCTTGCTGAAGAGATCGGACCATGTGTCATCGTCCGTGACCCGCACCTCCGCCTTTTCGGCCGCTGCGGCGAGCGCCATCCGGGCTCCGGCATCCCCGGCGAGGCATGGCGCCAAATCGACAGCGGCGTAACGCAGAAAGGCTTCGGAGACGCTCAAACGCTCGGGCTCCGCGAACGGATCAGCGAAATTCCCGCGAAAAGCCAAGTTTTCGGTGCCAAGCGATGTTGCGACATGCGCTAGAAGCTCGGCGCAGTCGCGGCCAAGGGCTTCATAGGGTTCATCTGCCCGATACCATTCGAGCATCGTAAATTCGGGATGATGCAGCGGCCCGCGCTCGGCATTGCGGAAGACATGGCCCAAGCTGAAAATCCGGCTTTCTCCCGCCGCCAGGAGCTTCTTGCAGGCAAACTCCGGCGAAGAATGCAGATAAAACGGCGACTTCACCCCGCCAGGAGCCTCGAATTCTGTGGCAAAAGCCGCGATATGCGCCTCATTTCCGGGGGATACCTGCAAAATCGCGGTATCCACTTCCACAAAGCCGTGATCGGCGAAGAACCCCCGGACGGCAGCGGCGGCCTTGGCCCGCTGGGTGAGGAAGCTTCGCCGATCGGCATGAATATCCCGCCGCCACCAGGGTGAAGCTGCGCTCATTATGTTCATTTCACTTGAAAAAGGCTCAAGACAGAGAGATAGCCAGACCGAAGATATCTTGCCTCCCCACGGCTATCGTGCGATCCGCATCTTTTCGCAAGCCCAGCCGTCCTCCGGGCGCAAAAGCATTCAAAGGAACGTTTCGTGAAAGTCATCGCCAGTTCGATTCGCAAAGGCAATATTATCGAGCGGGAGGACGGCCAGCTCTATGTCGTTTTGACAGCCGAGAGCTTCCACCCCGGTAAAGGCACGCCGACGACGCAGATCGATATGCGGCGGCTCTCCGACGGTGTGAAGACCACGGACCGCTATAAGACGACCGAGCAGGTGGAACGCGCCTTCGTCGAGGATTTGAACTTCAGCTATCTCTACCAAGATTCCGATGGCTATACGTTCATGAACACAGACAATTACGATCAGCTCATCGTGCCGCCGGACGTCATTGGCGATCAGGCGCAATGGCTGCAAGAAGGCATGGCATGCGTCTTATCGATCTTCAACGGCACGGCCGTCGGCATTCAGCTGCCAGCCCGCGTTACCCTCGAAATCACCGAGACCGAGCCCGCCATGAAGGGCCAGACCGCATCGTCTTCCTATAAGCCCGCGAAGCTCACCAATGGCGCACGTGTCATGGTGCCGCCGCATATCTCGCCCGGCACGCGCATCGTCGTCCAGACCGAAGACGGCTCTTATGTCGAGCGCGCGAAGGACTGACTGTTTGCACGCGCCCTCTCCCAATGGAAGAGGGTGGTCAGCGTAGCTGATCGGGTGAGGGGTTACGGTGATCGGGTTTGAAATTGTAACCCCTCATCCGCCATGCTTCGCATGACACCTTCTCCCACAGCGAGAAGGTTAACCAAGAAGAACCATGCCACAAAACCCTTATTATACCGGGCCGCGATCGGATCATTTCGATGGAACGCGGTTTTTTGTGCCGGGATTTTCAAGTGATAAGAGCCCCGCGGATCTCTTCCGCTTCATCACAGACCGAGGCGCTCGCGCATCCTGGCCGCGAAGCGTTGCCAATCCAGCGCTCATTGCACCGCCCGCGGAACGCATCCAGGGCCATGATCTTCGCGTCACCTTCATCGGCCACGCCTCGGTCCTGATCCAGACGCAAGGCCTCAATATTCTGGTCGATCCGGTCTATTCCGAGCGCGCGAGCCCGTTTTCCTTCGCAGGTCCGAAGCGGGTGACGGAACCGGGGATATCCTTCGAGGAATTGCCACGTCTCGATGCGATCCTCGTGACCCATAATCATTACGATCATCTCGATCTCGCAACGCTGTCCTATCTTGCCGCGCATAGGCCTTGCCCGGTGCTGACGCCGCTCGGCAACGATACAATCATGAAAAAGCACGATTCCGCGATCAACGCACAAGCCTATGATTGGGAGGCGCGTGTCGCGCTTTCAGCCGATGTCGCCGTGCATTTCGAGCCTTGCTATCATTGGTCGGCGCGCTGGCTCAACGATCGCCGCATGGCGCTTTGGGCTGCCTTCGTCATCGAAACGCCGCATGGCGCCATCTATCACATCGGCGACACCGGCTATGCCAAGGGCGAGATCTTCCGCGCGATGCGGGTCAAATACGGTCCGTTCCGTCTCGCGATCCTGCCGATCGGCGCCTATGAGCCGCGCTGGTTCATGCGCGATCATCATGTCAATCCGGAAGAAGCCGTGGCGATCTTTCAGGATTGCGGCGCGAGCTTCGCGATGGCGCACCATTGGGGCACATTCCAACTGACTCACGAGGCCATCGGCGAGCCGCCGAAACGGCTCGCAATCGCTCTGGAGCGCGCCAAGATTCCGGCAGAGCATTTTCAGGTCAAACAACCCGGCATGTTTTTCGACGTGCCCTTGCCAAGCGCGTAAGAGATTTATCCATTACGTATTTGTTCGATCTTCATCTGTGTCTGAGCGACCAGCCCCGCGATTTCCGTCGATAAAGTCGCGGAGCGATGCGCGAGAGACTTCACTTCCGCCGCGACGACACCAAAACCCCTTCCAGCATCACCAGCCCGCGCGGATTCGATGGTCGCATTCAAAGCTAGAAGATTGGTTTGCGCGGAAACGCTCGAGATATTTTTAGCGGTATGATTGATTTGATGCAGAACACCCGCCATCATTTGAGCAATCTCGTTATTACGCGCCGTCATATCGACACCATAGACCACGACACGCCGTACCCGTCCTTCCACGTCGCACAATGAATGAACAACCGATGCAATCACGACAAAATGCCCGTCATCAAACGTAAACGTCAGATTTTTATTGAAGGGTAAGCTTTTATGCAGCCGCTTATGATCCTCGCCGGAAAAGACCTCATCGTAATTCAGTTTCGGTGATCGCAGCATCTGGTCTTCGTTCGCATAGCCCATCACCTTGACCGCGACTGAGTTGGCTCTCGCCAATTGGCGATTTTCGTCCCATTCCATGATGACGTTCGATTGCTCAATCGCAGTGATACGTGCGCTCGACTCCAAAGCTTCTAGCTTCGTTTTGGTGATGTCCGTTTGGATGGAAATGAAATATTCCACCTCTCCCGTTTCAGAAAAAAGAGGGTTGATCGACATCGAGATCCAATAGGGCTCGCCAGCCTGCGTATAATTGAGAATTTCCTCGTAAAATGGCACGCGTTGGGACAGCTTGGCGCGGATACGTGCGATCGTCGTTTTATCTGTACTTCGGCCCTGCAAGAGATGACCGGGCTTTTGCCCGATTGCCTGCTCTGCGCTGAAGCCCGTCAGCTTCGTGAAACCAGGATTGACATATTGAATCAATCCATCCGGACCCGTAATGATAACGCTATTATGCGGGCTCGCCGCGATCATGGACAAAATCTTGAGTTCCTCACGGCTCTTTATTTTGTCTGAAATGTCGGTTGCGAATTTAACGACCTTGAACGGCTTGCCATTCATATCAAGGATCGGATTATAGGATGCTTCGATCCAAACTTCGCGCCCGCCTTTCCCGATCCGTTTGTATCGCCCGGCATGATACTGCCCAAAATTGAGAGATCGCCAGAACTCTTTATAGTCCACGCTGTCTTCATAGCCTGGTTCTACGAATATGGAGTGATGCTTCCCCGCGATCTCATTCAAGCTATAACCCATAAGGTCGAGGTACTTTTCGTTCGCGGTTAAAATCGTTCCGTCGAGCGCAAATTCAATGACGGCCTGCGATTTATGGATGGCTTGGGTCTGGCCCTTGAAATTCGCTTCGTTGGGTTTGTCCGCGGAAACGTCAGTCGCGTATTTGACGATTTTGAAGGGCTTCCCATTCATATCGAAAATAGGATTGTAAGACGCCTCGATCCAAACCTCGCGTCCGTTTTTCCCAAGCCGCTTAAATTGCGCCGCGCGATACTCACCTCGGGCGAGGGACGCCCAGAAGTCTCGATAGGCTTGAGAACGGCCGTAATCGTCATCTACGAAGATCCGATGGTGCTGTCCGCGTATCTCCTCCAAACGATAACCCATTGCGTTGAGGAAGTTTTCATTGGCGGTCAGGATCGTTCCATCGACATTGAATTCGATCACGCATTGCGACCGGCTGATCGCTGCCACCTGACCTGCATAGTCGGCGTTCATAAGTTTAGTCGCGGTGATATCCGTGGCAATTTTGATAATGCCAACCGGGCGGCCCGTGAGTCCTAAAATCGGACTGTAGGTTGCCTGAAGCCAGACTTCTCTTCCGTTTTTGGCAAGACGCTTAAATTCGGCTTGATGGAACTTTCCAGCGGCGAGCTTTTTCCAGAAATCTTTATATTCAGCACTATTTTTATAAGCGGCATCCACGAAGATACTGTGATGTTTGCCGCGGATTTCAGCGTTGGTATATCCCATTATTTTGAGAAAATTATCATTGGCTTTGATGATCCTGCCATCGACCGTGAATTTGATAATGGCCAATGAGCGGTCCAGAGCATCGAAGACCGCGTTATGCGAATGGAAAATGGCGGGCCACGGCATTCCACATCTCATCAACATTTGGTGGCCGCACATAGGCCAACAACCTTCTTAAGAGCTAACGGCATAAAAAATGATTAAAATGCTAAATTTAATTAAGGTTAATCGCGGTCTTCTATGTCTCTTTGCGCTGCATTAAGAAGAGTAAAAGCGACCGCCCCGTCACCTCATATTTATGCCCGACGTCGAAGGTTTTATCCGCTTTGCCATCCGGCATGTTCGTGTCAATCAGCAATTGCCAGCCATCGCCCTCCGGCGCCTCGGGCAGCGTGAAAAGCACGACATCTTCCCAGCTATTCATGATGAGAAGCATGGTTGCGTCCGAACCC
>Ga0116227_10011386_pt1 | contig 14966 bp, 12 predicted proteins | sample S1TSphgellanicum_FD_89693 | JGI IMG/M metagenome (GOLD analysis project Ga0116227, IMG submission 89693) | Host-associated microbial communities from peat moss isolated from Minnesota, USA - S1T2_Fb - Sphagnum magellanicum MG | ecosystem: Host-associated > Plants > Peat moss > Unclassified... | reverse complement strand
GTTTTTGAAAAAATGTGTTTATAATAGAGATGAAAATGTATATTTTTTAATTTAATAAAGAAAAAAAATTTTTTAATTTTTTTCCTTTTTTAAAAACAATTGGTTTTTTTTTTTTTTTTTTAATTTTTGATTTGGGGGTGTTTTTGCGTGATTTTGGGCTTGTTTTGCTTTGTGGGACCCTTTCAGTCACCTATCTGTAGATAGCTTTAGATAGCTTTACTCTTCAGCTGTCACCCCTCCCCACCACCCCAACCCCCATTAAGTAGCCCATAATTATGCGTGTGAAATACGTATCCAGCCACAATTATTGAGTTGGAGAATACCATCTATTTTTTTTGGTAAACATTAACTTGTTTGGCAATAACCCTAAGAATACTTCTAAATGATAGAAAACTTTCACTCCCAAAGAGAGCTACAAGATGATAGTGTAAGGTTTGTGTTTGTGTTTGTTCCTTAGCTATGGACATTTGTTTTTTGTTGCATCGGCTGAAAATATCCAACAAAATTATGCTTCAGCTGCACATTGAGTTAGAACTTGCAAGGATGGGATTTATGACCTACATTTTGATTTGCCAAATTTGATTATGTTAACGTAAAACAAAGAAAAGGATTTTTCTTCACCTTTCTTGGGATATATGGTTCCGCAACAATGGAATGAATGAGTTATAAATGCTATTTTGGACCTTGGGGGGGAAATTGTTTTGGATTTTTGCTTGCTCCCAAGGTGTTCCTCAACATGTTTGCAATATTGCCTTGCTTTATCCCACATCCTTTGCCTTAAGTTCTACTCTTGTAATCTATATAACACAAGCCCAAAAGAATAGACTAATATATATGTGTTTTGGGTCTGTCCAAAACTTGATTAAATTTGTTTTTTGTGATGAGCCAATCAATATTGCAAGAAAAAGAAAAAGAAAGAAAAAACAAACTTTGGAGGCCTCTACAACTAATTAATGTGACTCACACATATGGATAACGTGGTTATTATCCAATGGATACATGTTGGGTTTAGGGTTCCATAATTTAGGGAACCAGTTGCCCAAGCAATAAACAACATCTTCATGGATGTTGCCCACTTACCCCAAGCTTTGTATATTTGGACCATATACATAGCTCTGGCAAAAGGTAAGTTTCCTCAAGGGACATTGACATGTGCTGTCATTGCATCTAGGGAAGTTCATTTTCTATATATACTTCAGCAATAATTGGTGTTCACTCTTTCAAAACATTGGACCCAAGGTTTTAGATACATACAAGGTAGGCCCGGCTTGCAAATGGGAAAGACAACATATTACAAATTGGCATTGAAGGGACGGGAAAAAAATTATGGTTTTCTTTTTTGGGAAGGATTTGTGTTTGGATATGACTTCAACTATTCAAGGTGGGAATTTTAAGTGCTTGCCCAAAAGAAAAAGAAAATTTTCTACAACATGGTTATAGCTAGGCACATAGTTGCCTGCAAAATGGAGTTTGTGAATGATTTGAATTCTCCAGCCCCAACCTATTTTCCACAGTAAATTTTGCGAACTTGTAGGAAATGAAATCAAGTGCACAACCAGTTTATTATGAAAGAAAGAAATTGTCTAGAAAGCCTTTGTTGCTCTTAATGTGTAGCATTTTGAACTTGGATACTTGGATTTCATCAAAATATAACAATATATGGGTCATAACCAGGTGGTTCTCACTTTTTCTAAGACTTGCTGAGTGTTGTTCTTGCAATTTCAAAGAACTAGCTCGGTTAGTGTGGCCAATTGTAATTTCGAATACGTGTTATCATTGGATTTGGCAGATTACTGTGGAGTCTGGACCATTCTATTTCCGAATAGAGGAACATTAAAACCTACAAGAATTTTTTAAGTGTAATTTGCAGGAACCTTACAGAGCAAATTTTGTTGTCTGCAAAAGGTGAGCCTTCAATCAGCACAAAATGACCATAGGAGCGGGTATTTCGCTTTTGGAAATGGTCACCCTCTTTTTTTCCCCCTTTTTTGCTGTGATACCTCCAGGTATCACAGGAAAAAAATGAAAAAATAAAAATAAAAATTTGTTGTAGGTTTTTACTCTGGGTAATGCGCTAGGGGCAAGGTGTTCCTCATGTAAGCACCAACTGGATTTACACCTACAGGTAATGTGGGTGTTACTTATGAACTTTTGAAAGTAGTTCATATTCTGATGAGGAGGGTATGTAAGATGGCTGCTCAAATGCAGGGGCTGATAATTGGAGTAAGTCTCTCTGAGAAAATTGGAAGGAATCTCAGAAGAGACATATGTACCTGTGGAAATTGGGATGAATTTCAGAATATTAAACATATAGCCTATATATGTATATTTTTATGTTGAAGACTATTGTGGAACCATGGTCCTTTGGGAGTTCTATAATTCATCATCTGGAAAAACACTAGCCTGGTGCATTTTCCCAAGTCCTCAGATCAGAGGTGAGCGAAGTAAGAAATGGGGCAATAATGCTAATCAGTGCACAAGTACAGATGTACCACCTGAGCACCTTGTAAAACAGCAACTCTGTGAAGAAGATTTAGAGTTGCTTTGAACATCACTCAGCAATCAGCGTCTAGTCAGCTTGCTTTTTGTGCACTGGCTATGTGTCAGGTGACAAAAAGAGTCAGTATATAGGAGTAGGTATTTGGTTGTAAGCTTTTCAATAGAACAAGGCACTATTCATAGGCATTACAAAGCAAGTGGACCAAAGTGCTTTTGAACCTGAATAAAAGCTTTCATTGTAGTCCGACGTCCTTTGCTCCAGGCATAGAAATCACAAGTGAATAGCCCCCCCAAGAGGCACCCAAACAGAAAATCAAATACATTTATGCAGGAGCTCTTTGTTCATTTGCAATGGAGCTACATCAGATCCTTGTCATCTGCACTGTCTGGAGAAAGATCACCCATGATCTGAATAAGCAATTAATTAATGTTACAATCTTCTAGAGAATTGTGTTTTGGTGTTTGGGGGTGTTATGTTTTCTCCACAAAACTTTCCCATACTCTTATACTTCTAACTATATATTGAAAATCTAAGCAGGGTTTTAGCACACTCCCTCAATGTGAATGGATGAGTTGAGATGAAGGGGATCTGAGATTGGCAGTATATCAAGCCAAACATACCTAGATCCAGAAGAGGAGCTTGACCTTCAAAGGGTTGTGAAACAAAAGATGGTAATCCAACCTTGGAGCAACTAACGCATATCTCCAATAATGATACCTGATAGGTCCTTATGTGTATATCAGATTCTTGCACTCAGATTTCAGATTTCCCCTTTCTTGTGCCTAGATTGGGTCACTAGGAACTAAAGAATGAGAGGAAGCCAGGGGTGTGGAAATGGGATAAACTATGTTCTTGGCTCCAGATGCGATAAAATCACTGGAACTTATACAGATTCTGCTAAGGTGCTTTGAAATCAAAGTTGAATGTGACATGGGACTTCATTCTCATGGATCGGCTATCATCAATTTGGATTACCTACAGCCTGATTCTTGAACAAATGTTCTTGTCTGCTGGAGTATGAACTCAACTCCACTGTGGTATTCCTAAAACTTCGCAGATTGGAACTGTAAGAGGCAGGCATACCATCATAACTTCCTCTTGATGAGGATGGATAGCACCTGCCTACAAGGCTGCTATCTCATGTCTCCCTCAACCCACTCTGCTCCTCAAATGATTAATAACCTATCCCCATCAAACTTGATCCCAGTTGCACCACTGGATTCTCTCCACAACCAACTGCCATACACCAAATAAAAGGAAAGGACACAAAACACAGGGCTAGTCCAAAGCTTTGCATTAAAATCTGAGATTTTGTGCACTGGCAAGTTGGATTGGTAGATGTCAACGTACTCACCACCAAATCCAAGAACCATTAGCTTGTCCTGATTGCAGGCCACCATAGGGCTCCATTGACTTCTGGGCAAAGGTATGCTCACAAATGCCAAAGCTATGTCACTTGTGGAAGAGGTGGAAAGCAGTTGGGGGGCCTCCCACCTAAATGTTTGCATAGCTAAAACCCATCTGCAGAGACGTACAATAGATTGGAAGCATGCTCATGAGTAGCTATGAGCAGGTAGCCTTTGGTACCATGTGCAGATATTGGACCCTTGATCTCCAGTTTTCACTTTGTCCTTGCATGGCATTCAAAGTGAAGTGTGTTACCTGACAGTGCAGCTTAAACAAGGGTCCTCCTCCCTTCAGTGAGACCATAAGCTCTAGAACACCTTGCTGAATCAAATGCAGAAGGAACAACAGTAGAGCTATTGAGGCCTGCACAGGGACTGCTACATACAATTATACTATGCAGATCAAGAGACCCAGCTCTAGATGTTGTCAGAAACATCAATCACTATGTGTTTAGTGATTGCAGGAAGACCAGAGGGTGACTTGGTGAAATGCTTGCAGTCTGCCTGCACTGTCTTACAAGTATTTAGTGCAACCTGCCAACTTTGTACATCTCTGGATTTGTTATGGACTTGCTGGAGACTGCTTCCTGGAAATCAGAATTCAAGCCAAGTCCAGAGGAAGAATCCAGCTCTGGCTCATCTTCAGATGAAGGCATTACATGAAGATTTCCTTCACCTGATGAAGGTGGGACAAGTGAGTGAACATATTCTATAGCCAGGGAATAATAATGGTTATCAGCAATGCAGGCTTTCTGTGAATCGTCTCCAAAATGTGATGCACCAGCACAGTTCCATCAGAGTGACCTGTGACAAGTAGGGTTTCCTTTTTATTGCAGCAGTGTGAAGGAGAGCATCACAGTGACAGGCTTGATTGACATCGTGGCATAGTCTGCAAGTAAGTCTCTACATGTCAAGAAGATGTAGATTCATCCTGTGACATCACCCACTGCCACATACTGGCTCATGCCTTCTTCACCATCCTGTGGCAGCATGTGAAGACATGATACATCTGCATCAACCTTCATTACTGAAATGAACTGGGAAGTTCTCTGGCCAGGCCATCTTATATTGCCCCACAGGTATGTCCTCATACTCTTGCCTTGAAAACACAGGCTCTTGACTTATTTTGCCAATACCTGGAAGAACACAAACGAAGACTTGCACCTCCTGTCCAGGATTTTGTGGCATGGCTTGACATCAAATCATGTGGGGGTAGTGTCAGATTAAACTCTCTCTTCTTCCAGAATTGTCAATATCATAGGACTCATCAGCATTAGCAGTAGTCTTGAGACTACCTGTGACACTACTTTCTGCAGAACCAACAGAGGTCAATGACCATCACTCAATGGCAATAGCTTTGCTGTGTCAGATTCATCATGTGTCAACTTGTGACTCCCTGTATGATCAACAATGCTTTCATGATCTGATGCCAATGGATGTTCAGGTGCATCCTCCTTATGGAGATCTTAAGTGTCTGGGCTGATGCTAGCCTTTCCAAAGGAAGTCTGCTGTAATCGTATGACAAGTTCACTGAGCTGTTCAAAGTGATCTGTTTTCTTCTCCATCAATCTATGCACTTCTCTTTTAATCCTAATCAATTATCAACGACACACCCCCCTCCCACTTTCTCATCGGGTTCTGTTTCAGGGCTCATGTGTCATACAGTGCCAAGATTGAAAAAAACATGCATGCCACAGCTCTGAGAAGAACCCAATCTCTTTCCTGTTGTGCGCATCCTTGTGGCCCAAGTGCTCTAGGATGATGAGCATGAAGAGTGTCTTCTGAGTCCCCAGTACCGGTTCTCTCTAGCCCAACAGCATGACAGACAAATCAGTGCTTGTGTCATCATATTTCTTCATCCAAATTGAAGGCTTCACCCCAAATCCCCACCTGGTATGGTCACAAAGCTTTGTTGACTGAGATTATGCCATGTTCAAAGAGAAATTAAGTCACAACAAGCCTGGCAAAACAGAACAAACCATGCATGTAGATGAATGGCCTGTGTCTGCCTAAGATTTGATGCTATAATACTTTACTTTCTGTTTGTCAGAGCAGAGTCTTGTTTCAGAAGGAGAGATGCTTAGATATCACTTGAATATGAAATAGATATTGACTCACAGACATGTGTACAACCTTTCAAATCTCACAGCAAGATTTCATGCTAAATGGCCAAAAGATTCTCAGCTCACTGTAGATGACCAGAAGATCCTGACAACTCAAGACCTGTCTCAGTGCCTTACATTAAGAGGAGTAGGAACTTGATCAAATTGGCATGCCAACTCATTCAAAAACAATCAGCCATTCACCTGGTTTAAGAACAGGACCGGGAATGACGAATCCTCTTGGAACTCAGAGTGTGATTTACAGCAACCTATCAAGCCATGAAACAAAAGACAAGAGTCTCTTTTTCAGTAAATTACCTGCTGTGATGAACTGAATGTACAGGGAGTGACCACATCAAGCAAAACCTAGCAATCCACCAAAAGCTGCAGCATCTATCCTTCTGATCTCAAAAGTGTCAGATCAAGAAAGCTGAAATAACCTATATCCATATTACTGATACCAAAAACAAGAATTTCCAGAAGCAACATGCAGAAGCTACTATGCAGACCATAACAACCACAAAATGCATAAGAACGTTGAACTATCAGCGTGAAGTAGCATGAAGTAGGGGGCTCAAATGAGTTCTGTTCAAGTGCTCAACTTGAGTATGCAGGCCCTGCTCTCCTTTCATCAAACCAACCATTCCTGTCTAGCACATGCACCCAATACCTCTATAAACAAAGACGCACTCACCTGCAGTGCACAAAAGAACCAAAGGACTGCACGTGATTGACAAGGAGCATATGCATTCAGTACTTTTAGACACTGACAAACACACCTGCAGTGCAAGAATGGAAACGGAGGATTGAACATGATAGTGAAGGAGCTAGAAGAGAAACTCTTTAAAACTAAGCAAGCATCAAATGTAGGTAGGGGGATGTAAGTATCAGTAAACAAATGTCATCAAATTTGGACTGCATTACCAAATCCACATCACCTCCAGATTACACAACAATTTCCTCCTGCATGAAATTCACGAAAACCAAATACAGTAACAACAGTCATGTCAAAGCAGGCATGCCTACCACATTCACAAGCTGACAGTCCGTGACCCCCGTAGCAACTTAAGGATCAGCAACATGCTGTCATCACTTATGAATTGCATGCTCTCCAGGGCATGCAGCTTCCAGACAACAATAAATGAACATCATATCCCTAGAGACAACAAACTGGAAGTGCCCAGGTCAAAATACTGCACACAACCAAAATTGTGCAATCCTGTCCAAGATTGGGTGTGAAAATACCTTCACTGCATCTTTTGATATTGAAGTTTTTTTTACTTCTATGTGTTCAGATAGAAGAAGAAGAAGAAGAAGAAGAAACCAGTGAAATGATTGATCCAATCCCAAAAGAAGACACAAATCCACCTCCAAGTCTAATCCCTGTCTTCGTAACATCTACACAGTGAGCAAGGCAACTTAGACTCTGAGTATCAACTATCTCCTGTTCCACAAATGATCATCAAAGTGCCTGTCAGCCTTTTGGTAATCAATCCAACTTCCACTATAAAGCATTGAGTGCCAGGATTTTTTTGCAAGAGACCATTGTAGCCATCAAATGTTACCATATTCCCAAAAAAATCATGTTGCACATTACATTGCATATTTGTGAAGGTGGTTTCCATTTGTGGAAGCTGGAATTAGGGTATTAGGCAGGTGCCCTCCATTCATCCCACGTAGAAGACTTTTCCATGAATCTAGTTGTAACCAAAGAAAATTGCAAAAACCATTTACCACTGATTAGAGGAGCAAATACTCTGGATTGTCTGCAAAGTTGATAGTGTGTCTTCTGACCTGAAATGTTATGGGGTTCCAAAGTCTACAATGCTATCTGTACAAAAGCTGCATCCTTCCTCCTCCAAAATTGAAGCTCCATGTGGATGGGTGGCACATACACATGAGCTAAGCAAGCTATTGTTGCAATGGGAAGTTACGGACCACCTTCAGAATGTCAGAAAATGTTACAACACCTAGAAGCAAACCTTGGTCATCAATCACCCATACTTGATGAACACGATTCTGCAAAGCCTTTGACATCACTTCTTCAAGTGATGAAGTTAGAGAGCATGTTACAGGAGGTGACACCATTTCCTTGCACTCAAAAGTATTCCTTGCATGGAATTCTGCTCCTATCCCAAACTGCTGTGCCTCACTTGCTCTGCCAAAGAGATCAATCATTGAAAATGACGACCAGGCCTGAAGTACTTCAGTTGTGCACCCTCGCAAATCACTCGCTGAAAATTTGCCTAGAAGTTTCATTCCACGTCCCTGTTGTTCATCACATTCAATTGTCAAATATCTCCACTTGACCTCATAATTTGTTGGGTCAGAAACAATGAGACCATTCTTGAGTAGACATGAATAAGAATCAAGACACTGGAAAACTCAAAAGTGTGGCTGCCACCAGTGTCTTAATTAAGACAAGTATGCCTTCACATCCCTGTAGAAGATGATTTTGAAAGCAACTGCAGAGCTGTGCTAAGAACTGGTCAACTTTCTTTCAATCTTCAACAGGGCAAACAAAGCATTGTTCTCCTAGCCAAGAAATGGGACATGGATACTCACAATGACAAGCTTAGCAGCATCAGGGCTGTCAGGTACACCATCCACGATTGCAACAGCTGTGAGAGAGACATTGCGCATGCACTTGACAACATCCATCACCTTCATATTGCAGGGGGCAGCAAGCACACTGGTTTGTACTACGCCCAAGGTGCTTATACTGAGCCCAGTCACAAACTCCAGGTCCTTGGCATGTGTGAGCAGAAACTCCACCATGTCTGTCTGTGTCAGCATGTGATAACCTGGTGATGCTTCCATGAGTTCCACTGGGATTTGGTTTGAATGATGCATCAGGCTCTCCACTGGAACCAAAGCTCGATGAATTCCTTTGCTCATTGGCTCCATAGCCTCATACACCCTGACATTCACGGAAACAGCATTTGTCACAGTACCTGAAAACTAACTAGCCATAACCTCTTCAACCTGATTATAGCATTGCGTCCTCGCCATCTTACTGCAAAATGGTTCTAAGCAAATCATCATCAATTCGACAATCTCCGACGATTCTGCCTCTTTCCACCTATAGGACCTGAAGGACATGAGTTCTTGTTCCCATTAGCATCTTTTCTTCCACAAGAAAGAAAGTACTCTCCTCCTAACCTAGATTGCGGACGCATAACCACATTGCAAAACCAGAAAGGAACGAGAACGAAGAGCCTTACGAGGCGTTAGGGCTGATAGTCCAGAGACTGAGACCTTCACGCGAGTGACCGATAATAGAGGCGACGGTAGACGACAAACGATCCGCGAAGTCGTCCCCTTCCTCCTCGACGACGTGAATGAGGATGTCTAGCACGCTCACCATACCGATGAACTGCTTCCGCACATGTCCAGTACTCTTGTCCGCTTCCATAATCATAGAACCTCCCGCGCCAACCCAGTGCCCAGGCGGCGCCGCAACGGGTACCGCAAGAATGCTCTTGGCCAACAATGCGTTCAGCGTGTCACCAACCGTGGCACTGTAAGGCACCTCCACCAAGCGCCCCTTACGCTGCACTAACTGCTGCACCTTGGTGTGCTTCAACACCCCCATTTTCTCCTCCACATTCTCCTCCATCGCTACCTCCATGCTTTGCGCCGACAATTCACACCCAGTTGCTGCAATCTTGCTCCTCTTCTGGTACCTCTTTTGCTCCTCTATTGCTACAATTTGGTCGTACTTTGTTGCAGAGTTTGTGCTTCGATTCTGTACCTTCTCTCACTGAATTTTCCCCCTGCTTTAGCTTCAAAATTCAGGCGTACTTTCAGGATCGATTTTGGCGATGGTGAGGAGCTTGAGAAAAGATCCTAGACAGGAGCACACTTGGCTCCGTTTCTTGGCACGAAGACACAGTTACTCGATCCTGCCAAGGTGGCGCCTCATCCCAATGGACGAATAGTGCTGAAGTATGGACGAGAGGAGGATGGTTTTATAAAATCATCCATAGAAGTGAAAATTGGTGAAAATGCTAAAAAGAGGGGGGAAAGATGGAAACTGGAAAAAGAGCATTGAAAAAGGGGAGATGTAGGTATCATGTGGGATTAAAACAAGTGCAGCAAAATTGAGAAAGAGAGCAAAAACCAAGATAGAGGTAGAAAAAAAGACAAATAATATTGGAAGAAAGGTTCCACAGTTCCACTCCTCAAACTCATGCAAATGCCGCCTTCAGACTCAACACCCTTTTTGAATTGCCTTTCTAAAAAGTCATTTCCACTAGGTACTTGCGGATTAGCTAGTGCAATCTAAAAAGAGACCAGAATCACTAGTGCATCACACAAAAATTTCCCATATAATTTGCCCATTTATTGCAATTCAATTTTGTTACTGAAAATAGAGGAGCAAGATTGCAATGAAACCCTACCAGAACATGTAGGCATTTATGATCTATCAGACTTTGGAACGTCGAAGTTGAAATGGCTGGCAAAATTGGCTATCTCATCTGCAGGTATCAATGTGATGATGAAAGCATTATTTGAGGAAGATTTGTAGAACAGGATGTGTTTCTCATTTACCTTGAATGTATCTGGCTAGAGTTGTGAACATCTCCTATGGGTGGAAACTTTGTTGACGATACTCTGGAGGCTTTGCAACAATGTAAGGCTTGATGTGGATGCTGCCAAATCCCAAAAATCATAAAATTTTTGGAGAATCTTCTGCAACCAATTTGAACCTCAAGTTCCTTGTTTTGCCGACATGTAGAAACGGAGATTACCATCAACAACATGAGCTTGATACACCTATCATATTTCAAACACATCAAATTATTAGCATGAGCCCAGTATTCAAGGTAGAGATGTTTTAGTATGTATAGATTACTTTTAGAAACATGCATCTAGGGTTCCTGGTGAGTGCACCTGTGATGTCTTGTGTAAGCTGCAAAGGCTATGCCTCAAACATCCTCAACCATAGAAGAATCTCTTGAATAACCCATGAAAACTTTGCCAGAGCATACAAGGCTTCAACTGTGTGTAAGTGATGAGGTTATTTGGTGTAGACATGGAGGATAAGTTCTCTAAACTCTTGGTCATGCCTTCCCATTCTAGCAACACCACCAGTGCTACATATTGCATATTTATGGATAGTGAGAGAGATGATCTATCTAAATAATCCAAGCTCCAGACCCAGCTATCTAGAAAAGTCAGTCAATTGCCCATAACAGCTCCATATGACCTTCTCTATGTTGTCAATTATTATGTGGAGCACTGAGGTGATGTGATAGTCCTTGCCAATTCTCACCTGTATAGCTTAGGTTCAGTTACTACTATCGAAGTGTCTATAATTGATCATCATGACACATCATTTATTCTCTGATTCCATACCTCACATCCAACCCATCCAAATGAAACTTGTTCCGAGGCATGATCCAAGCTTATGTGCACCCATCCCCTTGCTGGAACAGGCAAACAATGTCACTTTCTCCACTCAGCACAAGATTCTTCCCCTGCTTTCCCCCCTCCGGCTTCTTAGATGTCCATATTGCAAGAAGAACTGTACATTCTCCTCATCCTCTTTGGCATACTTGTATACAATATGTTCAATCCTCTGGAAAATAGTTGATCTTGCTGAATGCACAGTGGAATCAGGTTCTTAGAATTTTCAAAGCTTAATGACCCAGAATGTGATGGAGTATTACCACTGCAATGATATAGAATGCAATGCCAAAATTAAAGCAAAAGCTTTAGGGCAAGGAATATGCAGAGTACCTTGGAAGGGGTTTTGGGAATATGCAATTCCTAATTGTAGAAAACACCCAAGCTCGGTCCTGATTTTGGAGATGTCTTGAAGGTGGTGCTCAATTTGATGTCAGCTACATGGGAGAGGATCTTAGATAATGTTGTGCAGGTTAGCACAAATTGTGAAGAAAAGTCTTTTGCAGCCTTCCAAAAACCAAATCAACATTCATGGCTCCTCAAGTTTCATGTTTGCTGGTTGCTTGGATGGTTGCTTGGGTTCAAACTACATTCCCGACTTGAGCAAGGGACTACTAATAACCCTAATTTGGCAAATGTCAACTAGTGCTGAGGAAGAGCCAGGATTACTGCAGTTGTTACCATGAAGTAACACAGGGAACAACATGAGAAGTAGACAAGCAGTTGGCCATGGCCAAAACAAAAAAGTAGAGGAAAAGAGCAATGATGCTAAAACTGGTAGACAGAGACATGGTACCCTCAAAATGACCCATGCTAACATTGTCATGTCAGAAGGAAAATCAGGTGGAAAAAGGCGTCTACAAGGATCGACCACAAAGAAAATCCTAGTACAAACAACAACTTTTCAGGACAAAGCAAAACACAGAAAATTGCATAATCAACCGAGCAGTTGGCCATGACCAAAACAATGCAACAAAGGACAAGAAGGATGACACCCACATAGATAGACAGAGGTCAGGTGTGTTCAGGACAACCCATGGGAAGTATCTGTTCTCATAAGTGAAATAAGGTGGACAACTTGAGTCTACAAGGATTGACCACATCAAGTCCGGAAGCTTTTTGTGCTTGAACTGAGAACTTTTAAGCTTAACCCATTGCACAAAAAGGGCGACTGTAAATGCAAATGGAACTAGCTCCAAGAGGAGTAGCATAAGCTTTATAGTTAACTGCCAAGAGAAAGGTATCATTGCACCCAATTCAGCGAACCAAAGTGCAAAGTGTAGCCCAGATTCTATACAAGAGCCAAATAAAGAAGAAAAGTATGGTCCCAAGACTAAACTTGCCCACATCAAAATAACTATAGAAAATAAAAGTGAAAAATAAAATACCCATTGAGGTCCTAAGGTTCAACCCCCACTCTAAGCTAGTTCAAAGTGAACCCAAAACACAAAAAGGGTAACTGCTAATGCAAACTGCAAAAAGAAAGGTATAACACTGACACAAATATTACAAAGTATGTGCTTGGCGTGAAACTGAAAGGAATAACCCTGACAGATTCAAAACAAAGTTTTACAAAGAGTAGAACTGCCCAGGTACGGGAATGAAATAGAGAGAAAAAGTGTAGCACCAAGAATAGGCTTGCCCTCATCACAACAAATGTGGAGCACATAAGAAACAGTAAAACTCCCACTGCTCTCCCAAGGTTCAACCACCAATCTAATCTAGTATTCGACTTCAACCACTTCTTTAAATGTGACGTTTCGCAAAACCTTAACATATTAGTGGAAAAGGACTCATAGAGAAAATCTGAGCACAAAATACAACTTCTTATGACAAAATAAAACGTGGAACATTGCAGAATCAACCAAGCAGTTGGCCATGACCAAAACATTAACATACAACACAACAGAAATCCCACACAAGTAGGTAGACACAGATAAGAATCTGTAACAAGTCTCGATACAGGAGGAAGAACATGGAAATGACGAGTTGTGGAGTCTGGAGGACTTCTTGCCTTCAACAAAGTAACGGTCCACTGGACACAAACCCAAACTGCAAATACTGTTGATGTGACAGCAAGGCAGAATACCACATACTGTGCAACTGTGTCAAACGAGAAAAGAACTATAGAATAAAATCTAGAAAGGAAGACGGCTAGAAAGTCTTGGGCTGCCTGCAAAGAGAAAGGCAATGGAGAAGCATAGAGTGCTACAAAGAAGTCTTCGACTTCCTGCCCAAGTAGAGGATTTGTCAGAACAAGTAGAGAAATCAATAGACACTCCACTCTCCCAAGGTTGAATGATCTCTCACTGATTGTAGCCTTGGATTTCAGCTCATGAACATCAACACTAATAATGTCAACTTCTTGGTTACCATTCAAGCTTGGACCAGCAAGAAGCTTTCTCCCAATAGGAAACTTTGCGATGAGGAGAACCCTGTGTAAAGCTCTCTTGTACCCCTTCTGGTATGCCTCCAGTATTGCTGATGGTCTCGTAGCATCTGGGCATTTTGAAGAGTTCATATATTGTAATATCTGTGTTATACAAGGGAGAAGAATGCCAGCACTGGTTTGTCTTTCTAAAGCCTTCTCCAACATGATACTAGCTTCGTGGTCACTTTGAGCCACACCTCGTCCAAGAGCAGAGCAGCATCCAAGCTCCACATATGCACAAGAATATCCCCGCTGAATGGCTAGTCGATAAAGCTCAACAGCCTTCTCATGGTTCTGTTCTGTACCAAGTCCATGCTCGAAACAAAGGCCAAGTCTATACTGTGCCTCTGGGTTCTTCTGCTCAGCTGCATTGCTGAACAATTTGAATGCCTTGTCAAAATCTTGCCACTGACTGATCCAATTGCCAAAATGCTTACCTGCTTTCACCTTCTCTTGAATCCAATCCAATTCCATGCCGTTGATGTGATCTGGCACATGATCTCCATTGTTACATGCATGGAAGACTGTGAAACTGTACACATGAATAGGCATATTCACTTTCACACCCTCCTGAATGCACAAATTTTGACCCAAAAAAGATGACAACTTTTGGGCATCATTCTCAACAATGCAATTTAATGGGGATGGAAATGAATCTCTTAGGATCAACTCCTTGCAGTACAGCAGCATTTGGCAGATTTCAGGAAATGGAGGCCATTCTTCAGCCTTTGTGGCCCAACACCTGCCTATGAATGCTGATAGGTACACTGGGCAGTAGGCCTTTGATGGTAAAGCAGGCCTCTTCCCTCTGCAAACTTTCTTATAAAGGTCCTTTCGAGGTACATCTGAAAATGGTGTCTTCCCAGTGAGCACCTCAAAGAAAACCATCGCAAAGCTATAAACATCTGCTGCTTTGGTGTACTTCCTGTCTCTGTTGTCCTCTTGATCAAATACTTCGGGTGCCCTCCATGCACTTATACCCCTGTCCATCATGGTAAATTGGGAGTTCTCCTTTAATTTTGAAATGCCAAAGTCTGCAATCTTGACATGCCGAGACCAGGAAAGTTCAAGGGTCTCATCATCCTTCACCACATTTATTAAGACATTCCTTGCCT
>Ga0116227_10011385_pt1 | contig 14967 bp, 15 predicted proteins | sample S1TSphgellanicum_FD_89693 | JGI IMG/M metagenome (GOLD analysis project Ga0116227, IMG submission 89693) | Host-associated microbial communities from peat moss isolated from Minnesota, USA - S1T2_Fb - Sphagnum magellanicum MG | ecosystem: Host-associated > Plants > Peat moss > Unclassified... | reverse complement strand
TTAGTGCATAGTTGGAACATTTTTGGTGCTAGGACGAGCCACGGGCAAACTCGGACTCACAAAACTCACCACAGCCCGGACTTGGGGGAAGCCACCACCTTCCCCCTTTTAATATAATATGTGCCTCTCCACAAGGCCCACATCCAAATGGTTTTTTGTCCCAGGACTCCCAAGTGGGAGTTTCGAAATTGCCAAAGTTGGGACTCCCGCAACTTTGGGACCCCATAACTTTGTGTGCAGACCTTTGATGGAAATGAGGTCTGAATCAAAGTTGTAGCCCTTGTCAAGAGCTTTCCAAAATTATATTGCACGCCACCTAAACACAAGGAAATTGGGTCGATTTCCGACTTTTAGTGGTCGAAAATCAAACTACCAATTTGACTCCTGACCTTTCTTTTGGCCATAACTTGTGTTTCAGATGTCCAAATGGGTGATGCAAGCCCATTTTAAACATTTACGTGTCAATAGCTTTCCAATGATATAAAGAACTTCTCGAGCCATTGGGTTTTGACCCTTGCAATCACTTTCTGAACATTCAAGAGTCCACCGGGATTCCAACTCCCAACATGGGAGTTCACTTGGGAATGTGAAGGTTCTTTCCCTCACATTCTTTTTCACTCCCAAGGCATGAGAATGCGACTCCCAAAATTAATCTTGGCCCACACCCTTGCAAGGCTTTTGCCTTGGTCGTGAGCCCAAGGCTAGGGTCGCGACATATGGTTTATAAAAGGGTCCTATACTTTCGAAGTACCATGTAAAATATGACTTCTTTTCATATAATACCAATAATATCTATATATTTGAACCTAAAGTGGGTGCAATAACACTTCATGCCATATGGTTTTAATGATTGAAGATCTAGTTGAAGTATTTGAACATTTAAAGTTTGAGTATCTAAGGTGTGAGGTTTGAACATTAAGTTTTGAACATTTGAGGTCTAAGCATTTAAGGTTTGAGTGCCTAAACATTTGAGGTTTATGTCTAAGCATTTAAATGTTGGGTTATCAATATGATTGTTTTGGTTTTGAGAAAATGTGAAAGAGAAAATAATGGATTTTGAATATACATATTTTTTATACAGATATGTCATTAATTTGAATTTTAACAACCAAAAAATTATATCCGCTGTTACAAATAAATTGCTGAAAATTTTCAACGCATATATGTTTGTTGGAAATTTTTATAGGATATGCCTTATTAGTATCTTGAACTTTACCTTATAATGTGGTAACTGGCCAACATTAATAGGCACCTCTGGCCCAAAATTCCCAAGGCAAATATGGAAACACATATACCCCATGTTTGGAAACATGTAAGAATGCACATTCTTGTGTGGAATAACAAAACACATGTTCCCATGTGGGATAGCACATTCCCAATGGGAAAGCTTAGTGTTCCCCATCAATGGAACATGGGGTAACAGAGAGAAAACACTCAATCTTCCCAACATGGAACCCATGAAGGGACATGTTCTTGAAGAACATTTAATTTTCCCACGTAGGAATGTGCATTCCCAATGCCACGTATTCTTAGTGTTTTTCAATATAGGAACACACATTCCCATGAAAGAACATGTGATTCCCATGTGGAATTGTTCAATATTCCCCAACATGGGAATGCATATTTTCATGAAAGGACATGGGTTTCCCATGTAGGAATGGTTGGTTTTCCCCAATATGGGGAATGCACATTCTTGTGAGGGGACATGGGGTTCCAATGTGGGAATGTTTAATGCTCCCCAATAAGGGAACATGCATTCCAATGAAGGGACATGACATACCAATGTGGGAACATTCAATGGTCCTCAATATGGGAATGCATGTTCCATGAAGACACACAAGGTTCCCATGTGAAAATGTTCGATGTTCTCCAATATGGGTCATGCATTCCCATGAAAAACATGTGATTCCCATGGAGAATGATCAATGTTCCTCAACATGGGAACTTGCATTTTCATAAAGAAACATGGGGTTTTCACATGGGAACCTAGGTTTCCATGTGAGAATGTGCATTCCTATCCATGAACCCAAACATGAACCTCCCCAACCACACCCCTAAACCCCAAATTTGTGCACGCCAAATAGCAAACCCACCTTATTCCCCCTCCCCTTTCAAGCCCCCCATAACCCCAACTTTCTTTTATATATATATAGTACAAATTGAGCATTTTAACCTTAAGGTTTTTTCTATTGTTTAGCCAATACAACTACCTTGTGCCATTTCCCAAAAAAAAAAAACACATGGGTAGGGGTACTAAGAAGTGGCATAGTCATAACTTCACTAACCAACTAGGTATTGTAGATTGACCAATTTGGCCTTTAAAACTTTTGTTGCTTGTGTCACTTCCAACAAATTTTTCAACCCATGGGGGTGGGGGAAGGGGGCTAAGAAATGACATAGTCATGGCATCACTAAATGACTATAGTCACAAGAGCTAAGAATCCACATATGGATTCACAACATCGCGAAACATTGACCATTTTGACCTTGCATTTTTGGTTGTTTAAACAACGATACTTACAAGCTTATGCTACTTCCAACAAATTTTTGAAGACATGGATGATGGGACTGAGAACTGACATAGTCATGACATCACTAAATGAGCAGGAAATTTGTTAGTTAGTAATCTTGATTGTTGGGTCCTCCCAATTGGAAAAATGGTGGAAGTGTCAACTATTGACCACAATTTGGTCAATTAGCGAACGCCTCCAACTAACCAGCACCCTGGTTGGTAGTTAGTGACATGGTGAAAACCCAAAATTATTTCTAAATATTCCAAATATTACATGCTTAGACTTAATCAGGGTCTAAAAATTGCGCAAAAAATAGTCTTTCCAGAAAACTAAATGAGTATAAAAACAAAAACAAAATTGTCACTAACTCCAGTGTGACAAATTTTGTTGAAACTTTGTTGAGTTATGATGGAAAACTTGATGAAAGATCAATAATGGGAGTTTTGATGGTACGTACATACCATTATAATCAATATATTTTTGCAAGATGTGTGTTTTACATTCCTAATATCTTCATCAACATTTTATTGTGTATATATTTTTTGGTTCATGCATTGTTTGTGTTTTTTGTTATAGGATATGATTGGAGGAGGAACAGATTCATTTGCAATCACCATGGAGTGGGCATTAACAAAACTCATTTGCCATCGTAAAATTATGAAGAGGGCATAAGAAGAACTTGATACAGTCATGGGTAGGACAAGGCTAGTGCTTATGTCAAATCTTCCCAATTTACCTTACTTACATGCCATCACCAAAGAAAACTTTTGTTTACACCTTGCACTTCCACTAGGACTCCTTCACCTTAATACTAAAGATGTTCAAATTTTGAACTAAAAAATTCCTCCAAACCAACTGTGATAGTGAATATATGGGCTATTGGTTTTGACTTGAAAGTATGGAAAAAACCTTTAGAGTTTGATCTTGATCAATTTTCCAATTTCGATATCAAAGTTGGAGGGTCAAGTTATAATCTACTACCATTTGGATCAGGTCATCAACAATGCCTTGGTTTGGATCTTGCACAACACATGTGCAATATGGTCTTGCAACAATTCTTCATGCATTTGATTGGTCTCCACAACCAAATGTTAAACTTGAAGACATGAACATGATGGAGACCTTTGGAGCAATTTGTCCAAAAGTTGAACCTCTAGTTGCAATTGCAAAGCCTCGTCTATCACCTCAAATATGCAAGTGATTCACTTAGATGGGTAATCAAGGCCATTAATGTGCGTGGTCAACAACAGGCATACATTCAAGATTATGTTCCATGTTCACCCATGTATGCATGTTTTGTGAAGTTCAATGTTTTTGTTCCAATAGGTTGAAAATGCTTTTAAACTTAAAATACACTACATTTCGTCAAATTTATGTGTGAAAACAAGTTGAATTGCAAGTCAAAAAAATGTACCAATACATACTTATGTACACAATTGTTATATGGAAATATGGTTATAATAGCAAGGACAAACTTTTTTAATTCTTTATTATTGATAGGTTTAAAATGATGCTAAAAAAATTGACAAATTTGGGTTTGACTTTTAATGCCCTCTAAACCTTGCAACTTTTTATAAACCCCTTCTTGTCACAAGAATTTATATTTCAGATTTCATTAAGCTTGTTGTTCTTGTTCTGCCTATTATAAAACTTTAATGTAGTAATGAATTTCGTTGGTAAAGATGCAAATGTTTTTTCTTTCCAACATTAATACATTGGCATTTGACTTTTTGAAAAACCTCAAAACAATTTGGAACCACAAAAAAGGGAATTGACCATCAGTGGTTTTTAATATTGATTGTTGGAGTTCGAGATTATTAGGGATCCAAGAGTTAATTTACAATTTGTGCACAAGTTCTTTTTTTTTTCCGAGAAATTGAGTTTGCTCTTTTTTTTTGGGACCTAGATCATCATTGTCATATATCGTTTTACTATTATGCACAATGTTTTCTTCAAATCTCATGGTCGTCATCCATGCGAATAGATATTAGTGTTGTTAAAAAGCCAGAAAAATGGTCAAACACAAAAGAAAACTTGTCTTTTTCCACTACCCAAATTCATTAGGTTTTTAATGCAATAGGAACAAATTGATTAATATGCAACTTGTATGGTTTTGGTAAAAAAGAACTAGTTGATTAGGACATTTTTAATGAAATGTTTTTTAGTTGTTATGGATAGTTATATGTTACAACAGATAATTTTTAATTAAAAAATTATGACATGGATATACAAGGTCCCAAGTTAATATGACATGGAATAACATGCCACGCATCATATAACCTTTTTTTTTGGGATCGTGGAGTCATAAATTACATTTTTGTCATGACATGCTGTGACAAATTTACATGCAGTGAAAAAATTTAAAGTTTTTTTTTCCCTCATTTTTCGACAAATTATTTTGACACCATTTAAGCATGATGTACATTTTTACATATTCAACATGATGTATATATTTAGTAAATTACATTTGTACAAAATACATTTAAGCATGGATCCATCAAACATTGAACCCAAGATTTCATGGATACACACTAAGGTCTTAACCACCAAACTACATCAACATTTTATGAATAGAGATGAAAAAGTTTAAGTTTATCATGTTTGGCATGAAATTGTTTAGGAAATTCAACTTTTAACAGACATTTTCTTTTGCAAAATGTATTCAAATGCCGCAAATGAAAAGATGATTTTGAAGTTTATTAAATAATTTATTCAAAAAAATTATTATAATCTACAAAAATTAAATTTACAATGTAAAAAAAAAAAGTTCAAAAATTCATTTGTATGGAAAAGTTATTTTTGGGCAAAAGGACATTTAGTCCTTTCTTAAAGTAATGTCATTGGCTCATTTGATCTTGTTTGCACCCCAAGAAAACACTAAAGGATGATGAAAGCTTTGAAAAAATGATGCGGTATAAAAGGCTATAAAAAAAACATTAAACAATGTTGAGAATTTGCTGAGCAATCCTAGAAAATTATTAAAGGGCATTGGGCAACACTAAAAAAAATCAAGCAACATAAAAAAAATGTCAAGTAATGTTCAGAAAACACAAAAGAACATTAGAAAAAAAAAGTCCAAACCAAAAAAAGTAAAATTGATAAAAGTGTAAAAAATTAATATTGTTGGTAGGGCTACAAGAGGGATGTAAGGATGTAACAACCAATGTATGGGGAGATTTGACAATTGATTACATGTTTACTAAGTCATCTGCCCAAAAAGCTGATTCACATTTTAGAAAAAAGGAAATCAATTGTTCCAAAAGTCATAACTCCAAGTACCTCCAATAGGTGCCAATTGAGACATTTACCCCTGTACTTGAATGGTTTCCAAGTTGGTAGCTCATAACCAATTGATAGAAATTTCTTGCCTAGACATTGTTAACAACTTTGAACACATGGACATCCCTCCTGGCAACCCTTATACAAAGTACTAGATGGGTTTTATTTTGAAAGGCCTTCATGCAAGTATGAAAATATCTATTTAAGGTGGGGCCACACATATAGAGTTAGGTACCTCTAAATCCTATGTGGATGTTTACGTGGAAAGGAAAAGTAACTCATAGTTAACTAATTTTCTCCCTACCTTTGAATCTACAAAATCTGAATTTTTTTGGAAAAAACACTAGAGGTAGTTAACTCTAGAATAACCTCCAAATAATTCATAGATAACTTTAGCACATGCACTTGGACCTTTGTGAACACTCCTACCTACCACCTTCATTTGTGCCACCCATATTTTGTCACTCTCTTGGGCTTGTAGCAATGTAGACATTAGCTCTCCCTTGTAATAAATGGGAGCAATGTCATTTGCAACAACAAAAGAAAATGGGAGTGATATTTTTCATCGCAATAATTCACATTCAAATTCATCACACTCTCACCAATAGTTGTAGTCTTGTGTCACAACAACAACAACAAACAAGAACATGGATCCATAATATAATAACAAGAATCCAAGTAAGTAATCCATCTTCATTAAATTGCATTTATCAAATAAATTCATGCATCAAACAAAACGCAACACCAAGAATTACATTACAATAAAAAATATATAGAAAAAATTGTATTATGTTCATTTGTCCATTATGCATTGGAGATGAAGTAGGCTATATTCTAGAGTTTGGAAAAGAAGAAGCCTAACAAGGCATGGAGAAGGAGAATGGAAAGCAACTGTGATCTTGATGGAAAAAAACATGAAGGTACACAACATCATGAGATGGAGTGTGACTGCAACTTTGTAGCAATTCAATTCCACAAAAGTAAGTTATCTCCTAGCCTAGAATTGTAGGTGTGGACAAGGAAGAGACAAAAAATTAAGAGGGAGATAAAAAGTTGGTGGTAGTTAATTCTAGTGTAATAACCAGTGTGGGCTGGGTATTTTTTTCTTACCGAATATTAACCGAGTATTAGATTAAATCTATGCATATATACCCATTGGTCATACTTTTTCAAAAACCCAAACCCCCCTCCTACCTGACATTTTAAAGAAGTTAACACCCGCCCCCCATCATTACTAGTGATTTAAATTTTTTAAGTATCCATAACCAAACCCTACTTAAGGAGATTACAAGTAGAAGGTGTCTCTCAAAAACCCAACTCCATATCCTTTTCATATTTGGAGGAAGCTATAGTTAGGGTTAAGGTTATGGTAGTTGATTTTTGTTTGTGTGTCGTTTGCATGATGAGTCCTTATAACTTGCATCATTTCATGATGTTTAGATTTCCCTACAGTTGCCATTTTTTTGTTTTTTGATGTTTGCAACATTCACATCGCGCTGCCAACTTGCACATTTATGTTCATGAATATGCCTAGGAGCTCCTAGAGGTGAATTGAAGCATGGAGTAGCATCAACACTTAAGTGTCAGTGAGTTGGACAAAGGTAAATTCTTTCTATTCTCCTTTTTGTTATGCTTTCTGCTCTCTAGTTGATGGTTTCACCTTGTGATGTTTGATGAATTCTCACATTCACACACTTGTTACTGCTATTGATTTTATTGTGTTGTTTAGTCTCATATTATCATCTCCTTTCACTAATTGCATTGTCGAGTGCGTTTTTGTCATCTTTTTTTTGTGTCCTTGCATGTTGCCTCATTACCTTAAGTTAGAACCATCATGGTTGAGGTGTGAAGCTGCATGGGTGGCATATTCTACTTTGATTTTTCACATTTGCACACTTGTTGCTACTACTGTCGATCTAATTGTGTTGTTTGATATTGTACTATCATTTCCTTCTTCAAATCATGTCATCTACTGTGTTTTCATCATCTTTTTCTTTGTGCCCTTGCCTGTTGCCTCATCACTTTAAGCTATAATCATTATGGCTAAGGCATGAAGTTGCACATTGGGTGGCATTTTCGATTTTGTTGTCATCGTGGAGCTGCGATCCCTTTCCATATCCTTTAAACCCTAAACATGTATCCTATCCCATTCTTGTTGTCGTTTTGTTTTTGTTACTACGATGTTAAGGGTTTGCTACTTTTGTTACTATAATGCTAGGTTTTGTTGTTTTGATGGCTTCTTCTACAATGTTCCACTGATGAAATTCTTCCAACATCTACAGGATATGATAGCAATTAGAGTGTTGGCAATGTGTAACCTTTGCATGAAATTGGGTTTGAAATGGAGATTCCAGCTCATGATGGTGATGGTGATGGTGTTGATGAATAACATGTTGAAACACACTTGGAAAGCTTGTGGAAACAAAGAGTGGCTTGGAAGCCGCACTATCACAATTCAATCACATGGGCATTTTTCAAGATGAATGATAATCAATTTGTCAACCTTTCTAAAAACCAAATTATGAGATGCATTATTTGCCATAGTGAATTAGTTCCTCCGGAATTCTTGGCCATGCACACAAGATGTAGGAAGGGCCTCATTGCATACCATAAATGTAATGGCATAATAACCATGAAAAAACATGTTGAATTTGACCATTTTACTTTGTTACAAAAATTGTTGGAAGACCCAACAAACCTTGCCCCAAGATTTCCACTTGATCATGTGACTAAAAAGAGGGTGCGCATGTATCTCCATTTGCAATTTTTGGTTTTTTTTCTACTAGTAAGTTCAAGAAAGATGATGCAATTCAAGTTTTTCTGGGAAGATCTGATATTGTTTGTGATTAAAGGGTTGGTGCCTATGGAGATTGTTGAATCAATTTGGTTCTAGAGGTTGGTGTATAGGGGTGTTTCCATGGTATGGTGTACACATTTTGTGTCAAAACTAGAAGTACATATAATATCAAAGTAATGACACATAAAATTTCACGCATTAAATTGACTTGGGCTTGAAAAATAAGACCAATTATGTAAACCATGAATATGAAATTGATTCATAATTGTGTTTTTATGTAAGTGTACACCGATAATTTTATAAATATTATTTAAAACACCTTATTTAACAACAAAATACCATTACATTAATTTTAAATTTCCACTTTATTTTTGTAGAATGATAAAAACAAGACTCAAATCAATTACATCTTTAATGGAACAACATTTTACAACTTACAAATATCATAATCATCAACATTACAATAACATAATGTACCACTGAGTATTTTTGTACCATTTAATTTCAACTTTTTGACTTTATGACAAATTGAATTTTTTTTGTGGAAGATTATTCAGTATGATGGTCTCTTTGTATGTGCAGAGTTTCATAAACAACTCCCATTAAAACTAATATTTCATAGTCTTTTTCTTACATTTCAATGTTTGTGACACACTATTGCAAATTTAAAATGTACTCCAATTGACAATTGAATTGTTGATATGTGCACCAATCTCATAACATTATGACAATGTAGGATGTTATCCACCTTTAATTGCACATTTTCATAAAAAAAACCTTCTCCAAATATTTATAGAGACATGTTTAAAATAAGTTGTAGTGAAAAACGTCAAATTGTGAGTACTTTTTGTCTACACCGTAGCATGGAAATACCCATAGGCTATGTCTTCAACTTTTGTTCCCACCTAGGAATAGTTTTGCTTAAGAAATTATGTCGGGTTTGGTTGAAAAAACTATGACCACTTATGTGCAACTAGCATTAACTCATTATATATCAACCACTTGAACTTTTAACGTATGGATGTCGAAAGGAACAAGGGATGTTTTTGTTGTTGTGGTGAATTTTATTTCAAGTGATTGGGAGATAAAACATGTCACCATTGGGTTGTTTGAAGTTTCAGACACGAGTGGTGTTACAATGGCTCCTAAATTACAAGAATTGCGAGATAAGTTTCCCTTAACCTAGAAAATTCTTGCATTTCTTAAAGATGAAGGGTCCAACTTGCATACATGTGCAAGTGCCCTAACTTTTATTGCATCATGGAATAATTTGGGCTTGTTAGAACCATTTAATGACACTTGTTTCAAACATGCACTGTCAAAGGTATGCTAGTAAGCTATTGTAGATAAAAAAATGTTTATTGGTCTACTTTTGGCATCCATAAAGGTGGAGAAATTTTCTTTGTAAAAATGCATTACCTAGCCCAAAATGTCAAGCAAAGTTAGGCAAACATGGGACAAGGCTTGTATTTAGTTAAGGTTACACTTTAAAAGTTGAACACACCTGTGAAAATAAGGTAAGTCTTTTTATTTATGCTTTTTAACTGTTTTTATGGTCGTGTCTTTCAAGTGCATGATTGTGCTTTTTTTGTTTTTATTATTGATGACAAATTTGCAAGCCGAGTTTTATTCTTCCAAGATGCCCTAACTTTCCGAAGTGCCATTACACAATGCTATAACACACAATCTATGGCATTATAATCTTGTGTATCGTCTCCAAGAATATGGGCTATATGTGAAGTTATGGTGAAAGTCTTGTCTTTGATTATCAGTGGTTGTGTTTTGAACTAGAATCGGGGACATTGGTTGCTTTGAGATGCCTTGTAGTTTGTTACATCTAGGTGTTAGGATATTTGGGAAGAATTCAAATTCCAACCTATTCTTGATAGCCTTGTGGAAGAGGATTTTTTTGATCATGAATTAAAAGAATTCGTGGTTTGCATGAAAGGGAAGATTCTAGAGGTTCTTCTACATTTTATTTCCTTTTTGCATGCATATGACAGGAAAAGGGGCCATAACATGCTAGCTCTAATTTTGATCCAAGGTTTAAAAGCACATGAGTTGATTACTATTTTTTTAGGTCATGAAAATGCTACTATTATTGTTGCTAAATATGATTAGCAGCTTTTGTCACCTTTATTGATAGAAACAACCAAGTTGTTGATGCCTGCTAGTGTTGAAAAAATTGAAGATTATAATCTCAAGGCAATGTTGAAGATCTTTCACTTCAACAAATGTAAACACTTATAGGGATTTCGTGTTGAGAGAACTTATTGAATTTTGTTAGTATCCAGTTGATGTTGAAGGTTGCAGGTGCCCCTTATGTTGGTGGCGTAAAAAACAAAACAAGTTTCCACCTATTGCTATATTAGCAAGACACATACGTGGCATCCCATCCAGCTAAATAGAGACAAAGTGCATTTTTTTCTATTGTTGGCATTTTGATTGCGCTTTGGAAATGTCATCTTCAAATGAAGAATATGGACAAGTTAACATTTGTCCATAAAAACTGGCCATTTGATTCACATATTGGTTGTTTGAAACACATTGGTGTTACATCTGCATGTGAGGCAGAATTTAATTTGATGGTAAAATTGGAAGTTGATTTTGAAGACCAAGTCGATAATGGAAATTCCTTGGATTTGCATTGTGCTCCTTAATTCCACATGTTTCCTATGTGGAAGTGGCTTGTTCGTGTCTTGTGCTAGGTTGAAAATGATGAATGGAAACATTTGTTAGGTGTTAAATTTTGGTAGTTGTTTTATGATTCCATTCCATTTTGTGAACACCTTGTAATTGTCTTTTCTTTTTTAATGGTAGTGGAACCCTAAGTCCTAAGCAGCTTCTATCATTGTTTCTTTTGTCTTTATTTTCAAACCTAAGTTTTAAGTGTTTTTGTGTCTTCACTAAAGTCCTAAGTCCCTTTTGTCTCCAATCTTACGTGTCTTTGTGTTTTTTATCCTTAGTCTGAAGTGTTTTTGTGTGGATTATCCTAAGTCCTACATGTCTTTTGCTAATAGTTTCTTTTGTTTTTTTGTCTTTTGGGATTTTTTGTCTTCTATCTTAAGTCCATCAAGCCTTTTGCCAATAGTCTCATTTGTCTTTATGTCTTCTAGGGGTCTTTTGTCCTAGGTCCATTGGACTTTCTACCAACATTTTCTTTTGTCCTAAGTCCATTGGGCCTTTTATTAATAGTTTCTTTTGTCTTTGTGTCTTTTGAAGGTCTTTTATCCTAAGTCCATTGGGCCATTTGCCAATAATCTTTTTTGTCTTGGTGTCTTCTAGGGGTCTTATGTCTTATGTCTTAAATCCATCCTATCTTCTATCTTTAGTGTCTTAGTTATGTTTTCAATGTCATTATGTCTTCAATGTTTTAATCTCAGTTATCTCTTTTGTCGTTGTCTTCAATGCTTATGTTTTTAGTATGTGTGTTTTGTGTCTTCATGTTTTCATTATATTTGTTTCGTGTTTTTATGTTTGTAGTCCTTATTTTTTTAGTGTGTTTGTGTCTTCAATTAGTTTCAATGTAATTGTGTGAGTTTGATGTGTGTTTTTGTTTTTTACTTATCCAAGCTAAAATGTGTGTGTGTGAAGTCAAGGGTTAAATGGAAGATGGAATGGAAAGGTTTAGAAAACTTGCCTATGACTTATAAGCATCAAACATGACATAAATTTAACCTTCACATTTTGATTCACATTTTTTGGAGTTTTTTTTAAGTTAATCAATTGTTGGATTTTAGGATTTTAACTTCAACGGAAACCATGACAATCCTCTTTGAGATTTTGTTTTGCACTTTATCTTTAAAACTTGTATTGTGCGACCTTTTGCAATTTGAAAATAAAATTGTTGCCATCTGTTTTTGGAGTTTTTTATGGGGTTAACCAATAGTTAGATTTTAGTTTTTTGATTTCAATGGCAACCATGAAAATCCTTTTTGAGATTTTGTTTTGCATTCTACCTTCAAAACTTGTAGTTGTGCTCCATATTGCAACTTCCAAAAAAAACTCTTGCCTTACTCTGAGTTTAAAAAAATTAAAGATTAAAGACTCGACATGCCTCTTGAAGGTGTCTTCCAAAAATCCTGATAAAAGAAGTGGAGTGTACTTGTCCAGGTTTCTGTCAAATATCCGACTAATCACCGCCTCTAACCCCTGCCCCCACTTCATAACTGCCCCTCTTTGTAAAACCCAGACCCAGGCGGCTCTTTATATATTTTTTAAATTAAAAAAATTTACTGGGTGATTCTTTGAAATTTTTATTTTCAAATGCTCAGACCCAACTATTACCAAAAGAAAACAAATACCCGTTAGGGGCAGTTAGGGGAAAATTGAAAAACTGGCTACCTACAAGTGTGGCCCCACATTTAGGCTTTATGGTGGGAAATAGATGACTTCCAAAAAGACCTGGAAAAGTGATCAGTAGCTTGGACCCTATTGTCAACCACCTTATGGTGAGAAATAGATGAAGTCGAAGCGCACCTTAAAAAAGTGTGGACCTTATGATCTTGGCGAGCACACAGTGAAAAATAGATGATTGTCAGAGCACACTTGAAAATTTTGTGAAGTAGCTTGGACCTTATTGTCATTGGTGACATTGTGGTGCGAAATAGATGACATCCACGCACACTTAAAAAAAAGTGTGAAGTAGCTTGGACCGTGTGATGACCCTACGATGAGAAATAGGTGACGTCCAGTGGTCCAAGGATATTTTAAGAGGGTACTAAGTAGCCTGTTCCTTATGGTGACCAGGGCTTTTTGTGGAATTTTGTCAAGTAGGTGCAATCATCTGCAAGTGGAATGAGCGAAATTTGGCTAGAGATAGGACAGCATATGTTTTTTGGAATCCTGCGTAGGTCTGGCGAGTTACTTGAAATCATTGTCTAAACTATTAATTTCTAATTTTTTTCCCTCAAAAAATGGCGACTTTTCAAAATATTTAAAAAGAAACCCTTAGTAGAATTCGTACTGGAATCAATTTCTGTTGCCACAATTTGAAAATTCGCCCAAAAAGAAAACACTGATGGTCGGTGGTGACCATCCAGTAAGAAATAGATGACATCCAAGCCCACAAAAAAGTTTTAAAGTGGGTTGGACCTTATGATGAGAAATAGATGACACCCAATGACACCTTAAAATTCGTTAAGTTACTTGGACCTTATAGTGACATTATGGTGAGAAATAGATGACGTCCAACGGTCCAAGCACACTTAAAATAAGAATACAAGTAATAATTTGAAACTAGCTTGAAAGGCACGACCCAAAAAGAGGAAACCATCAATTACCCAATATTAAGCATGGGTTACTCAACTACGATTCTGTGGGCCCTTTGGTCAGTGTGCACAAGAAGAAGTTAATGCACAGAAAAAGAGCAGTTGAGAATTACTCAATGAAAGACATGGTCGCTCTTTCTTTTATCTTTTATCTTTCTTTTATCTTTTAATTTAACGTCAATACCCGGACCAGACACACGCTCAAACACACGTAACATTACACAACATTCCGATTCCTTGTCTGCATTCACGTGGCCACTGGCATGACGTTAGATTTGTCAAACTTTCCCTCTAAGCAGAGGTGGACTGTGGGCCCTTTCTTAAATGTGCAAAATAAGAAGAATGTAAAGCACTTTTCATACATTGAAAAAGGACAAGATATGTGCTCAATGAGAAACAGAGTTGTTCCAAGACAAGGGACGTTGATTCTGCCTTCATGTCGGCATCATGTTAGACGTCTCAGTTTCACAGTGTCGGTCAAAGTAAATGTGGGCCATTTGTTTAATGTGCACTAGAAGAAGAAATGAAAAAAATAAAATTAATATATGTATCGAATACTTAAAAACAACACAATTATTCAATAAAAAACATGGTTGTTCAAAGACACGCAATGTTGCAGTTTTGCATCTCCCTTCATACAGTGACATCATGTTTGACCATGTCGGACTTTCAGTCGACGTAAACATGGGCCCATTGTTGAATGTGTAAAAGAAGAAGTAAAGCACTTAAAATTAATACATGGAGAAAGGACAATACTGTTAACGAAACACATGTCAATGCTGTGATTCACATCTACCTTTAAAAATTGATGCAAGTGGAATTAAAAATTTTGGAGTTCTTGAATTATTTTGGTAAATTAAGTTATTTTAACCTATTTTGTGATGTATCTTAAGTAACTTCAGTCTTTCGAACAATTTATATATAGATAAATAATGCTATTGGAAATCCATGGCACATGTGCCAAAGGAATTGCTTTAGCTGACGTAATAGGTCATAATAAAATACTCATTTTTCCATCTAAGGCAGGTGATGTAGAGTATAGACGGTGATGTAGAGTATAGACCTTAGTATAGGGTACAATACATGGTTTTGGGTGTGTCTACTTTAT
>Ga0116227_10011384_pt1 | contig 14968 bp, 12 predicted proteins | sample S1TSphgellanicum_FD_89693 | JGI IMG/M metagenome (GOLD analysis project Ga0116227, IMG submission 89693) | Host-associated microbial communities from peat moss isolated from Minnesota, USA - S1T2_Fb - Sphagnum magellanicum MG | ecosystem: Host-associated > Plants > Peat moss > Unclassified... | reverse complement strand
CGGCGGCGCACGGGTTCGGTCAATTGGCCGGGCTCGTCGTGGCCGGCGTACCCGGGCGGTGCGCCGAGCAGCCGCGAGACGGTGTGCGATTCCGTATATTCGGTGAGATCGATGCGCACGAGCGCGTCTTCGGTGCCGAAGAGTTCCGCCGCGAGCGCCCGGGCCAGTTCGGTCTTACCGACGCCGCTCGAACCGACGAAGAGAAAACCGCCGACCGGTTTGCGCGGATCTTTGAGCCCGGCCCGGCCGCGCCGAATCGCCTGGGCCACGGCAGCGATCGCCTCGTTCTGACCGACGACGCGCTTGGCGAGCGCCGTTTCCAGATTGAGAAGATTGCGCGACTGCTCTTCGGTGAGCGCGCCCTGCGGGATGCCCGTCCATTTTGAAACGATCGCCGCGATGTCGGCGACGTCGACGCGGCGTTCGCCACGCAGCGCGACGGACGACGACGCTTCGTCGATGAGATCGATCGCCTTGTCGGGCAAGAAACGGTCGACGATGTAACGCGCGGAGAGCGCCGCGGCCGCGTCGATTGCTTCATCGGTAATCGTTACGCCGTGGTGTTCCGCGTAGCGCTGCCGCAGGCCCCGTAAGATGGCGGCGGCTTCTTCGATGGTCGGCTCGTCGACGGTGACCGGCTGAAAGCGCCGTTCGAGCGCGCTGTCGCTTTCGATATATTTGCGATACTCATCGAAGGTGGTCGCGCCGATGCACTGCAGCTCGCCGCGCGCGAGTTCGGGCTTGATCATCGCCGAAAGGTCGAGCGAACCTTCGGCAGCGCCGGCGCCGACGAGCGCGTGCAGTTCGTCGATGAAGAGCACGATCTCGCGGGCCGAGCGTTTGACCTCATCGAGGATGCGCTTGACCCGGCTTTCGAACTCACCGCGGTATTTCGTGCCGGCGACGAGCGGCCCGAGCGAGAGCGAGAGAATGCGCTTATTGCGCAGTGCCGGCGGGACGTCGCCGCGCGCGATCCGCTGAGCCAAGCCCTCGACGACGGCCGTCTTGCCGACGCCGGGCTCGCCGACGAGCACCGGGTTGTTCTTCGAACGGCGCGAAAGGATGGCCACGATCCGCTCGATCTCGACGTCGCGGCCGACGACGGGGTCGAGTTCGTTCGCGCGGGCGGCGGCGGTGAGGTCGCGCGAAAAAGACGAAAGCGTCGGGGTCGTCGTACGCAGGCGCTTGGCCCACTCGCGGGGGTCGGCGGCCGGCAATTCGCGTTCCCCGCGATTGAAGCGGTCGATGGCAAACGTGGTTCCGACGGCGAGTGCCACGGCGGCGAGCGCCGAACCGATCAGCGGCACGACTGCCGTGCGACGCCGCCGGGCGCAGGCTTCGCAAACCTCAGCTTCCACCCACGTACCGCTGCGCAACGTGAAGTCCCTCACGGCCGCGGGGCGCACCCCGCAGGTTTCGCAAATCGTCGTCATACCTCGCGGGTTCGCGGTAAGCGCGGGTGCGGCATGCCAAGCGTGCGGCGACCGTTCCGGGGGCGCCCCTGGCGGCTTTCGTCGCAAAGGACAGCTCGGCGGCTGCCCCCAATACGACCTACTGGTTTTCGCGCTCTTCGCGCTCGAAAGGGTTTCTCACGAAGTCATGGCCTACGTTATCACCGAACCGTGCATCGGCACCAAAGACAAGTCGTGCGTCGACGTATGCCCCGTCGACTGCATTCACGGCGATGACGGGGACAAACAGCTTTTTATCGACCCCGAAGTTTGCATCGATTGCGGCGCCTGCGTCTCGGCGTGCCCGGTCGAGGCGATCTACGCCGATTCCGACGTCCCCGATAAATGGAAGAGCTACACCGCCATAAACGCGGAGTGGTACAAGAAGTAAATCGTCGATACCGCACGTTCCGGCGTTCCCCATCGTCTAAGCTCGACGATGCCATCCTTACCGCCGAACGGCGCGCCGGCGGTTCGCGCGACGGATGCCCGAAAGTTCTACTCCGGCGCAGGTGACGAGCCGGTTCGTGCCCTCGACGGCGTATCGTTCGACGTGCGCGCGGGCGAAATGGTCGCGCTCGTCGGGCCGAGCGGCTGCGGCAAAAGTACGCTGCTGAACCTGGTCGGCTGCGTCGACTTGCCGAGCGGAGGAACGATCGAAGTCGACGGTCTCTCGACGTCGGCCCTCGACGACGATGCGTTGACGGGGCTCCGGCGCGAGCGAATCGGTACGGTCTTTCAGTTTTTTAATTTGCTGCCGGCGATGACGATCGCCGAGAACGTGGGCTTGCCGCTGGTTCTGCAGCGCCGGCCCCGCGCCGAAATCGCGGGGCGCGTCGCGGCGGCGCTCGCTTCGGTCGGCATCGGGGAGAAGGCGGCCGCGTACCCCTCGCAAGTCTCCGGCGGCCAGATGCAGCGCGCGGCGATCGCGCGGGCGACGATCCACGATCCGGCGATCGTCCTCGCCGACGAGCCGACGGGCAACCTCGACTCGCACAGCGGCGCAAACGTGCTCGCGTTGTTGCGCGGTTTTGCGACCGCGGGCCAGGCGATCTTGATGGCGACGCATTCCGCGGAGGCGGCGTCGGTGTGCGATCGCGTGATCCGGATGCAGGACGGCCGCATCGTCGGCTAGTCCGGCGGCGTCCAAACTCTGATGCTATTTCGCGGGCTCGTGCTCGGCCACGTGCGAGCCAACCGCCTTCGCACCCTCGTTACGTTGATCGCCGTTGCCCTCGGGGTCGCGATTTCGCTTGCGATCGATCTTGCGAACGCGACGGCGGTTTCGTCGTTCGCCTCGAGCGTCAACGTCGTGGCGAGCCACGTGAACCTGCAAGTGCTCGGCGTCGGACGCGGCTTCGACGAACGCACGCTCTTGAAGGTACAGGCGGTCGACGGCGTGCGGTATGCCGCGCCGACGATCGAGGAGTCCGTCGTCGTCGGGGCGCGTCCCGGGGATCCGTTCTCGGGCGAAATCTTGCGCGTGCTCGGAGTCGATCTGCTGCGGCCCCTGCCGACATCGTCGGACGCGAGCACAGCGAACGGGTCGCCGGGCGAGTTCGCCTCGGGCATCGGCGGAGGGCCGGACCCGGCGACGCTCGTCGACGGGCATGGTGCGATTGTTTCCCGGCGGATCGCGGATCGCTATCACCTGGTTATCGGCGCTCGGCTCCGGGCGCTTGCGGGGGACCGCCTCGTGCGCTTTCGCGTTGCGGCGATTTTGCCGGCGAACGTGCCTGGTCTCGACACGAGCGTGATGTTCGTCGACATCGCAACCGCGCAGGAGGTTTTCGGGAAGGTCGGTTTACTCGACCGCATCGATCTTATCGTCGATGACGCGCGACTGGACGCGGTGCAGCCGGCGGTCGCGGCCGTCGTGCCGCACGGGGCGCGCGCGATCCGGCCGGCGGTGCGCACGGGCGAGATCAAACGCATGTTGCGCAGCTTCGCGCTCAACCTCGCGGCGCTCTCGTACGTCGCGATGCTCGTCGGCATGTATCTCATCTACAATACGGTCGCGATTTCGGTCGTGCAGCGGCGCCCCGAGATCGGCACGTTGCGTGCGCTCGGAGCGACGCGACGCCAGATCTTCACGGCGTTCATCGGTGAAGGCGCGCTTTTCGGCACCCTTGGCTCCGTGCTCGGGCTTGGGCTCGGGGCGCTGCTCGCCCAACTCTCGGTCGGCGCCGTTTCCCGCACGGTCGACACGCTCTACGTCGCGAGCCACGCGGACCGGGTGATCTACGATCCGCTCGTGCTCGCGAAGGCCTTCGCGGTCGGCCTCGTGCTCTCGACGCTTTCGGCCTTGTTCCCGGCGCTCGAAGCCGCCTCGACGGCGCCCGCCATCACGATGCGCGCGCAGGGCTTCGAGACGCGCCGCGCGCGACCGGGCGCCGGCCTTGCGCTCTGTGGCGCGGGGTTGCTCGCACTCGCGTACGTACTCACGTTTCCGCCGCCGTTCGACGGCATTCCCGTGGCGGGATATCTGGCGGGACTCGCGATCATCTTCGGGGGTTCGCTTTGCGTGCCGCTGGCGATTGCGGGCACGGCGGCGCTCGCCAAGCGCGCGACGGCGAACCGCTCGGCCGCGGGGTCGATCGCAGCGGGCAATCTGGGTGGTTCCGTTCGCCGCAATAGCGTCGCCGTCGCGTCGCTCATGGTCGCAATCGCGATGATGGTCAGCGTGGCGATCCTCATCGGCTCGTTCCGCACGACCGTGGTCGCGTGGGCCGACGAAACGCTCAAAGCGGATCTCTTCGTGCGACCGCTCGGGCTGCAGGACGCATCGTACGACGCGCGCTTTTCGCCGGTCGTCGCGGAGCGGATCCGGCACGTTGCGGGCGTGGCGGCGGTCGATACGTTCCGGGCGATTTCGATTCCGTATCACGGCACCCTCACGACGCTCGCGGCGGCGGATTTTCGCACGGTGGCCGACCGCAATAAACTGCGATTCCTCGGGCACGTCGATACGCGCGAACTCGCGCACACCTTGCCGAACACGAATCGGGTCGCGATCAGCGAACCGTTCGCGACCCGTTTCGGCACGAACGTCGGCGACGACGTCGACGTCGACACGCCGAGCGGTCTCGTTCACTTTCACGTCGTCGCGATCTACAACGACTACTCGTCCGACGGCGGGATCATCTTGGCCGACAGTCGCACGTTCGCGCGGCTCTTTCACGATCCCAGCGTGAATTCGCTCGCCATCTACGCCGAACCCGGCGTCGATCTTCACGATTTGCGCTCGCGCGTGATCCGCAGCGTCCTGCCGCTGCGCATCGACGTCCAGACGACGCGCGAGTTGCGGGCGCTCGTCATCGAAATTTTCAACCGCACCTTCGCGATCACGTACGCGCTCTACATCATTTCGATCACGATCGCGGTGCTCGGGGTCGTGAGCACGCTCTTCGCACTCGTGCTCGAACGCCGGCGCGAGATCGGGCTGCTGCGCTATCTCGGGCTAACGACGGGCGAAGTCCGCGGCATGGTGTTCTACGAGGCGGCGTACATCGGCGGGCTCGGGGGGCTCACTGGCGTCGCGGCCGGCGTGCTCCTCGCGTTGCTCTTGATCTTCACCATCAACCGGCAGGCCTTCGGGTGGCTGATCGAACTGCACATGCCCTGGGATTTTCTCGGCGAAGCGTTCGTGCTCGTCGTGGTGGCGGCGCTGGTCGCGGGCATCTTTCCGGCGTCGGTCGCGGCGAAGATTCGAACCGCTGAAGCCGTGCGGACGGAGTGAAGCGAACGAAATGAAGCGGACTGGCTCAACTCGAGGTTTTAGGGCGCGGACCCGCACCTCTCGAATGACCTTTGCGGCGCTAGCGTTGATGGTGCTGCCGGCGTTGCTCGCGTCGCTCACTTTGGGCGGCGACGCGGCGGGCCGTGCTGTGGCCGTGCGGACGCCGCAGAGCGAAGGTTTCACGATCGCTACGGCACCGTACCAATTCGTCTTTCCGCGCGACCAGGCCGCGCACGACGGGTATCAGACCGAATGGTGGTATTATACGGGTCACGTTACGACGGCGGCCGGCCGGCGATTCGGCTACGAGCTGACGTTCTTCCGCGTGGGCCTGCGTCCGGGCGATCCGCGACCTCTCGGGACGCAGAGCCGCTGGCGTGGGAACGAGCTGTTTCCCGCACATTTCGCGCTCACGGACGAGCAGGGCAAGACGTTCTTTCACGTCGAGCGCTTCTCGCGCGAGGCGCTCGGCATGGGAAGCGCGTCGGAAAGTGTCCTCGACGTCAGGGCGCTGGACTGGTCGCTGCGCGGTGCGCCGTCGGGCAGACCGGATTTCGAGCGGATGGTGCTGCACGCGAGCGACGATTCCGCTGCGGGCCGTAACGCGATCGACTTCGTGCAAATGCCGGAGAAGCCGCCCGCGATCCACGGCCACGGCGGCGTTTCGCGGAAGTCGGCGTGCGAGTCGTGTGCGTCGCACTACTACTCGTATACGCGCTTGCACACGACGGGAACGCTCTCGTATCACGGCGAGAAGATGACCGTCGACGGCTTATCGTGGATGGATCACGAGTTCGGCTCGAGCGAACTCGAGCCGAACCAAGCCGGCTGGGACTGGTTCTCGATCCAGCTCGACGATAAGCGCGAACTGATGCTGTACTCGCTGCGACAGAAGGACGGCAGCGTCACGCCGGAATCGAGCGGGAGTCTCATCGAAGCCGACGGAACCGTCCGCTATCTGCCGCGGTCGGCATTCGCGACCGAGGCGACGGGCACGTGGAGAAGTCCCCATAGTGGTGCGACGTACCCGAGCGGCTGGCACGTGCGCGTGCCGAGCGCCGGCATCGACCTCGTTCTCGCTCCGACCGTTCTCGATCAGGAACTCGCCGGCACGTCGAGCGGAATCTCCTATTGGGAGGGCGCCGTCGACGTGCGCAACGCGCGCGGCGCAAACGCCGGCGTCGGTTACGTCGAACTGACGGGCTACGCGGGGAACGTTTCGATTTAGCCGGGCGCCGGGCGCGCCGAGGCGGCCGTCGCGGGACCCGGAGTCGCCTTCTTGGCGTAGAAGAAGACGCGATGGATGTAAGCGACATCGTCGCGCCGAGCGATGCGGAACTGACGGCGACGTACGATGAGATTGCGGGCCGTCTGGCCGGCGAACATGGGCCGGGTGCGTGGCGAGATGCGTTCGGTCGCTGGGACGGCTCGCGCCGGACCTGGCGTTCGTGGGCGAACCTGACGCGGCTTCGGTACACGCAAGATACGCGACGCGAGGAGTATCGAGACGCGCAGAGTGCGCTCGACCGGCGCGCCCCCACGATCACCGCGCTCGATACGGCGATGAAGCAGCGTTTTCTCGCGAGCGCCGCGCGGCCCGCGCTCGAGGAGGAGTTGGGCGCGCAAGCCTTCGCGCTCTGGGACGCCGACGTCACGACCTTCGACGCGGCGATCGCGGGCGATCTCGTGCGCGAGTCCGAGCTTACACGCGAATATACCGAATTGCTTGCCACCGCAACGGTACCGTTCGCCGGCGAGGAGCGTTCGCTCGGCGGGCTTGGCGTTTTTCTGCAAGACCCCGATCGCGAAACCCGGCACGCGGCGGAGATCGCGCGCTGGTCGGCTTTCTCGGATCGCGCCGAACGCCTGGATTCGCTCTTCGACGAACTCGTGCGGTTGCGCGACGGCATGGCTCGCAAACTCGGGCTAAACTCGTACACCGAGCTTGGCTACCGCCGGATGCGGCGCGTCGATTACGGTCCGGCCGAGGTGGCGGCTTACCGCGACGAAGTCGCCCGCGTCGTGGTGCCGTTTGCGACCGATCTCGTGCGTCGCTGCGGCGCCGCGGCGGGGTTCGATCGGGTCCGGTTTTGGGACGAGTCGACCCTTGGAGTCGATAAGCGCGTCGCGCCGCTCGGCGACCGCGCCTGGATCGTCGCGCGCACGTGCGAGGCCTTCGCCGCGATCGACCCGGCGCTCGGAGAATTTGCCGAGATGCTCGTCGAGCGCGATCTGCTCGACGTCGACAACCGCCCGGGAAAAGCGCTCGGCGCGTATTGCACGAGCTTTCCGACGCGGCAAGTGCCTTTCGTGTTCGCGAATTTCAACGGCAGCCGCGGTGACGTACGCACGCTCATGCACGAGCTGGGCCACGCCTTTCAGAATTGGCGCAGTCGCGACAAGGTCGCAATCGATTATCTCAATCCCACGCTCGAGTCGGCGGAGATCCATTCGATGGCGCTCGAGTATCTCTCGTGGCCCGAGATGGAACGGTTCTTCGGCGCCGATGCCGCCGCGTACCGGCGCGAGCATCTGCTCGATGCGATGCTGTTTTTGCCCTACGGCGTCGCGGTCGATCATTTCCAGCACCTCGTTTACGCGCATCCCACGGCGACGCCGGCCGAACGCCACGCGATGTGGCAGGAGATGGAGCGGCGCTATCTGCCCTGGCGGGATTACGGCGATTTGGCGCATCCGGCGCGCGGGGCTCTTTGGCAGGAGAAGCGCCACATCTACGTTGCGCCGTTCTACTACATCGACTACACGCTCGCGTTGTGTTGCGCTCTCCAGTTTTGGCATCTCGCCGAAACCGAGCGCGAACGGGTGCTCCAAGCGTACGTGACGCTCTGTGGACGCGGGGGTGAGGCGCCGTTTCGCGAGCTCGTGCGATCTGCGGGCCTTCGCGTCCCCTTCGAACGCGGCGCACTCGAAGAAGTCGTCCGCGCCGCGTCGGCTTCGTTCGCTTAGGCGCATCGCACGAAAGGACTAAGCCGCCGCCGGGATCGCTTCCGGCCGGCGGTTGCCTGCCTCGAAGTGTGCCTCGAGGAGAGCCCGCAGTTCGCAATCGGCACAGCGGACGCTCAACACGAAGGCCGCCTCGGCGGGCTCGTCGTGTTCGCATTTGCACTCGGGGCAGTAGAACCGTTGGATCATATTCGTCACCTCCGACGCTACGATCTCACCCCGCTGTGCCACCATTGTGTCACAGTCGCGCCCGTGAAGCCTCAGGCATGCAATTTCCGCGCGGCCGCGTACTCCGGCAGATGGATCGGCGGCAGCGCTTCGAAGGCCGGTTTCGCGAAAAGATAACCTTGAAACAGCGTGATGCCGGCGTCGCGCAACCAGCGATATTCCTCGACGGTCTCCACGCCTTCCGCAATGATTTGGACATCGAGCTCGCGGCAGATGTCCACGGTGCGGCGCACGATCACCTGGCGCGAAGCGCGGCTGTCGATGTTGCGGACGAGATCCATGTCGATCTTCAGAAAATCCGGTTGAAACTCGGCGAGCAGGCCGAGGCCGGCCCAACCGGAGCCGAAGTCGTCGATCGCCGTCAGAAAGCCCTGGCGCTCGTACTCGCGTAGAATCGCTGTCAGGTGCGTGCGGTCCGTCACGCGTTCCAGCTCGCTCACTTCGAACATGATGTCGGAAATCGGGAAGCCCAGACGTTCGGCTGCCGCCAACGTCGTGCGAATACAGAGCTCCGGGCGATAGACGGCGTTGGGTAGGAAATTGATGCTGATGCGGCCGCGGAGATTCAACCGGGTCGCGAGCTCGAGCGCTTTCACGCGAATGGCTTGGTCGAAGCCGTACACGTTGCCGGCTTCGACTTGCGTGAGCATCGAAGATGCCGATTCGCCGGAAGTTCCTCGAACGAGCGCCTCATAGGCGAAAACGTCGCCGCGCTCGACGTCGACGATGGGCTGAAAGGCGAACGAGAAGGCGATGCCCGGGCCCGTTTCGCGGCAGGCCGCGCAGACCGGGGTTGCTAACTTCGGAGCGCCTGAAATCGTCAATTTCACCCTCCCGTGGCGACGTTTGGCGAGGCAGCGCGAGTAAGGCTCGCGTCCCTTAGAATCGGCCGCGCGACGAACCGTCGGCAATTCGCGAAGGGGCCGGGGAGCTTGGTGTGCGGCGTCACACGCGCGTACCGCATGAGCGGCGCGGACGGCGGCAATCGGTGGAACGGCCGAAGCCGCGCCTATGAAAGTCGCTCAGACCTGTTCGACGCGCGCGATCTCCGGACAATGTGAACGCACCGCGACTTCGATTGCGCCTTTGAGGGTCGAGGCAACCATCGAACAGCCGCCGCAGGCGCCCACCATTTGCACGAAAGCGACCGAGTCTTCGATGCGGATCAGCCACACGTCGCCGCCGTCGCGGTGAATGCCGGGCCGCACCTCATCGAGCGCGGCGTTGACCCGCGCTTCGAGCGCCGCCACCTCCATATCGATTGCTAGGACCGCCGCCGGCCAGGATCCGTTTCGTCGTGCGCCGGGAGGAGCTTCGGCGGCTTACGAAAACACGTTTTCATAGCGTGCAAAAGACGACATTTCCCGCGAAACCCCTCAAGGTCCGCCGCACGACCGGTTCGGGCCGCCCGAAAGTCCAATCCGTCGACCGGACGCTCGATGTCCTCGAATCGCTGGCTTCCCGCGGCGGCGCGACCGGCATCAGCGAGCTCTCGCAACTCGTCGGCCTCCACGTCAGCACGGTCCACCGGTTGCTCGCGACGCTCGTCGATCGGGGCTACGTGCGGCAGGATCCCGAAAGCTCGCGGTATCATCTTGGCTCGCGTATCTTCACCCTCGCGAGCGCTGCCGATCTGCACCTCGATTTACGGCTCGTGGCCCGGCCCTATCTCGAACGGTTGATGCGTCATTCCGGCGAAACCGCCAACCTCGTGACCGCCTCGGAAAGCGAAGTGGTGTATCTCGATCAAGTCGCAAGCATGCATCTCGTGAAGATGTTCACCGCACCGGGCATGCGTGCGCCGCTGTATTGTACGGGTACGGGGAAGGCGATGCTGGCCTTCAAACCGGCCGAGGCCGTCGAACCCGTGCTCGCCGCGCCGATGCGGCGCTATACCAAGAAGACGATCGTCACGCGCGCCGCGCTCGAAGGGGAACTCGCGGCCATTCGCAAGAGCGGCTTTTCGGTCGACAACGAGGAGATGGAGGACGGCGTCCGTTGTCTCGCGGTTCCGATCTTCGATCGGCGCCGGGAGTGCATCGGCGCGATGTCGGTCTCCGGTCCGACGACGCGCATGACGGTCGACCGGGTCGAGAAGCTCTCCGTGACCGCGCGCGCCATCGCGGGCGAACTCTCCCGGCAGCTCGGTTTCGAAAGCGAGATCGAGCGGTCGTGACCGGCGGCGCTCTCGATCCGCAGGCGCGCGCCTTTCTCGCGCGTCTCGGCGCCGCGAACCGGCCGGCGTTCTCCAAGCTTACACCGGTGCAAGCGCGGGCCGCGAGCGCCGCGCTTACCGCGCTTACGCGCGGCCTGCCGGAGCCGCTGGCGCGCGTCGAGGATCGCAGCATCCCGGGGCCGCGCGGGCCGATTCCGATCCGCGTCTATACGCCGCATCGCGCGGCCGAACCGGCGCCCGTGCTCGTCTACTTTCATGGCGGCGGATTCGTGATCGGCGATATCGCGATGGTCGACGAAACGTGCCGGCTGCTCGCAGCAAAGTCCGGCTGCATCGTCGTCTCGGTCGACTACCGGCTTGCGCCGGAACATCCGTATCCCGCGCCGCGCGAAGACGCCTTTGCCGCAACGGCTTGGGTCGCGCGCGAGGGACGGTCGTTCGGCGCCGATCCGCATCGATTAGCGGTCGGCGGCGACAGCGCCGGCGGCACGCTTGCGGCGGTGACGTCGCTCGTATCGCGCGCTACCGGCGGGCCCGAGATCGCATTTCAACTCTTGGTGTACCCCGGCTCCGATCGCGATTTCACGCGCCCCTCGATGATCGAATTCGGCGAAGATCATCTGCTCACGACCGATACGATGCGCTGGTTTCACCGCCATCATACCGGTGACGGCGCGGACGAGCGCGATCCGTATCTCACGCCGCTCGCCGCGACCGACCTCACCGGTTTACCGCCGGCGCTCGTGATCACCGCGGGTTTCGATCCGTTGCGCGACGGCGGCGAACTCTATGCGGCGCGGCTGGAAGCAGCGGGCGTACCGGTGGAACTCGTGCGCTACGACGGAATGATCCACGGCTTCTTCGCCTTCCCGAACGTCTTCGATGCCGCTCGCAACGCGATCGACGTTTCGGCGGCCGCGCTACGGCGACACCTCGACGCGGGGGCGGAAGTGCCCTCGCTCGCCGCAGAGTAGGCTACGGCGAGATGTTGCTCGGCGCAATCGATGTCGGGACCAATTCGATCCACCTCATCGTCGTCGAATTGGATCCGCGCTTCGGCACGTCGCGCACGATCCTCAAAGCGCGGGAGATGGTGCGGCTCGGCGGCGGTGAATCGCTTGCCCGCGGCCATTTGAGCAAAAAGGCCGTCCAACGCGGCGTCGCGGCGATCGCGCGCTTCGCCGAAGCCGCCCGGGCCGCCGGCGCGAGCGACGTTCGCGCGGTTGCGACGTCGGCCGTGCGCGAAGCGTCGAATCGCGATGAGTTTCTCGCCGCGGTCCGCGCGACGAGCGGGGTGGAAATCGACGTGCTCGGCGACGTCGAGGAGGCGCGCCTCATTCATCTCGGCGTGAGCCGCGGCTTTCCGCTCGGGGATCGCGTCGCGTGCATCTTCGACATCGGCGGAGGCTCCACCGAATTTATCGTCGGTGATGAAAACCGCCCGCTGTTTCTGCACAGCGTGCGCTTGGGCAGTTTGCGGCTGTATGAAGAATACCTCACAGACGAAAGCGCGCTTTCGCTCGGTTATCGGGCGCTCGATAAATTTGTGCGGGCGACCCTCGGCCCGGTCGTCGCGCGGCTTGCGGACTATCGTTTCGACCTGATGATCGGCACGTCGGGCACGGTGCTCGGGCTAGCGGCCCTCGATGCGGCGGCCAATGGGTGGCCCTCGCAGCGGGCTCACGGCTACACGTTGCAGCTCGAGCGCTTGCGTGCGCTGCAGCGCACGATGGTAAAGCTCACGCCCGCCGAGCGTCGCAAATTGCCGGGAATGAATCCGCGGCGCGGCGACATCATCGTCGCCGGCAACGCGATCGTCATCGCGACGATGGAACTGCTCGGGCGCGACGAACTGACCGTCTGCGAACGGGCGCTTCGCGAGGGAATCGTCGTCGACTATTTGGAGCGCAACATCGCGGTTGCGCGCCAGCTCGGCGACGAACGCACGCGGCGCTTCGACGAAGCGCATTCGCTCGCACGCCGCTTCGGTAGCGACGGGGCGCACGAGAATCGCGTCGCCGCGCTCGCCGTCCAGATTTTTGACGGACTCGCCGAATTGCACCGTTTCGAACCGGCCGACCGGGACGTGCTCTTCGCGGCGGCGCTCGTGCACGATGTGGGCCGGGCCATTTCCCAAAGCGCGCATCACAAACACGGCGCCTACATCGTGCGCAACGCCGGTCTGCCGGGGTGGCGCGGCGAGGAGATCGAACTGCTGGCTACGCTCGTTCGCTATCACCGCAAATCGCCGCCCAAAGTGACGCACCCGGAGTGGGCCGACGCCGTACCGGCCCGGCGGATCAAGATCGAGGGTCTCGCGGGGATCTTGCGCATCGCCGACGGCCTCGACCGTCGACATCTCGGCATCGTCACCGGCGTTACGACCCGCCTTGCCGACGGCAACGTGACGTTCGTGCTCGAAGCGCTGCAAGACGTGACGCCGGAGATCGAAGGTGCGCGGTTCAAGGCCGACCTCTTCGAACGCGCTTTCGCGACGACCGTTACGTTCGAAGGTCCGGCCCGCATCGACTATGAGTCGTCGTTTGGCGAGAGCGAGCCGAGCGCGGCCGACATCGACGCGGCGAGTTTGTCCCGGTAGGTTTCGCCGTCCTCGGCGAAGCGGGCGGGCCGCTTGCGACGGTACGCTATCTTGCTTACTTTCCCGTGCCGTTTGTGCCGGCCGCGCCTAGGAAACGCGGCCGCAAGAGGCCTCCGCTCTGCCGCGCCGGTAAGTTAGGATCGTATGGTCGCCTCCGGTTCCCAGGGCAAGCGTATTCTGATCGTCGACGATGAGTCGGCCATCCTCCAAACGTTACGCTTCAATCTCGAGCGCAACGGTTATGCCGTCGCTACGGCCGGTGACGGGCGCACGGCGATCGCGCTTGCCGCAAGCGAACGCCCCGATCTCATCATCATGGACATCATGCTGCCCGTGCTCGACGGCATCGAAGCCTGCAAAGAGATTCGCAAGACGAGCGGCGTTCCGATCATCATGCTGACCGCGCGCGATCAGGAGATCGACAAAGTCCTCGCGCTCGAACTCGGCGCGGACGATTACGTTACCAAGCCGTTCTCACTGCACGAGTTTCTCGCGCGGGTCAAGGCCCGGTTACGCCGCCAGGCCGGCAGCGACGGCGCCGTGCGCAGCGAGGCGATCGCCGTAGCCGAAATCGTGCTCGACCCGTCGCGCCAGTCGCTCGTGGTTCGCGGGCGTGTGGTGTCGCTCGCGCCCAAAGAGTTTAGCCTGCTGCACGTTCTGATGGAAAATCGCGGCCGGGTCGTGACGCGCCAAACGCTGCTCGACAAAGTGTGGGGCTACGATTTCGAAGGCGAGCATCAAACGATCAGCGTTCACGTCCGTTGGCTGCGCGAGAAGATCGAAATCGATCCGAATAATCCGCAGCACATCATCACCGTTCGCAGTCGCGGCTACATGTTCAAAGAATAGCCGTGCTCTTCGAGTGGGTGGCCGCGCTCGCCGCAGCGCTCGCGGCCGGCTTTTTCGCGGGCCTTCGGCGACGCTCGCGGACCCCCGTGCCGGCTCCATCCGTAGCCCGCGACGCGGAGGTGGCGAACGCGGCGGACTCGCGTTTCGAGCAGCTCCTGCGCTCGCTTACCGTCGGCATCGTGATGGTCGACGGGCGGGGCGTCATCGAGTCGATCAATGCCGCTGCCGGCGCCATCTTCGAGGTCGGAGCGCGGCCGGTGCTCGGGCGCGCGATGATCGAAGTCGTTCCCTCGTTCGACCTCGACCGGCGCGTGCGCGAGGCGCTCGATGGGCAACCGTCGCGCGGGCGCATATCGCTCAACGGCCCCGCCGGCCAGCGCGTGCTGACGGTAACGACCCTGCCGCTCGACGGCACGGACGGCGTGCTCGTGATCGCGAGCGACGAGACGCGCTTGCACGAACTCGAGCAGACCCGGCGCGACTTCATTTCGAGCGTTTCGCACGAATTGCGGACGCCGCTCTCTTCGATCAACCTCATGATCGAGACGATTCTCGAGAACGACGGCGACGAAGAGGCACTCGACCTCTTTCTGCCGCGCATCAAACGGGAAGTCGATCGGATGGTGCAGCTCGTGCAAGATCTGCTCGAACTCGCGCGCGCTGAATCGGGCCGGCTGCGTTTGCGGCGCGAGGACGTCGATCTCGCAAGCGTCGGCACGAACATCATGCGCACGTTCGAACCGCGGGCCGCCCAGCTCGGCGTCGCGTTGCGCTTCGAAGGGGAAGCGACGCGCATCAACGGCGATCCCGACCGGCTCGCGCAAGTCTTCGTGAATCTGATCGACAACGCGCTGCGCCATACGCCGGCCGGAGGAAAGGTCACCGTCTCCGTTTTCGCCGAGGGAAGCGCCGCCTCACTCGTGGTCACGGATAACGGAGTCGGAATTCCCTACAACGATTTG
>Ga0116227_10011383_pt1 | contig 14968 bp, 11 predicted proteins | sample S1TSphgellanicum_FD_89693 | JGI IMG/M metagenome (GOLD analysis project Ga0116227, IMG submission 89693) | Host-associated microbial communities from peat moss isolated from Minnesota, USA - S1T2_Fb - Sphagnum magellanicum MG | ecosystem: Host-associated > Plants > Peat moss > Unclassified... | reverse complement strand
CCCGATTACCGTCTGGTCATTCGCGTCAATTTTGCCATCGTGGTTTAAGTCGGCATACTGAATATCTCCGGGGTGGACGGTTCCAAAGCTTGGAACGGGGATACCGGGTTTAAGTATACCCGCAGCCGGATTCGAAAAGTCGGCCTCGGTAAAATAGCCTAACGCCTGGTACCCGAATTGTGTATTAAGCGGACGGCCGGTTAACCTTCTGTTAGGATTGTCATAGGTTGCAGCCGTTTCATATACTTGTAAAAGTTTGTTTCGTGCGAATGTAAAGGTACCTGTAACGTCTAAACGTAAGTCGTGCGAAAACTGATGCGCACTTGTTAAGGTAACATCGACACCATGATTGCTCATGACACCACCATTTACCAATCCTGTGCCTATGCCATATTCGCCTGGTAGTGAGTTGCCGATGCTTACCAGCATATTCGAGCGTTTTTCGTAGAAATAATCCGCCTCAATACCTAAAACACCTTTCCAGAGAGTTGCCTCGAAACCAACATCGGTTTTATTCGCTTTTTCCCAGGTGATTGCCGGGTTCCCCTGTAACGCTTCGTAGATCCCTTGTGTAGAATTACCATTAATAATTGCCGAATTGCCGTAAGCGTTGTAAGGGCTCAGGTATTGATAGGTCTGCACTGCTCCGCCTGAAACCGGATATGCACCGGATTGTCCCCATGAAGCCCTTAGCTTTAAGTTGTCGATCCATTGGAAGTTGTCTTTAATGAATTTTTCTTCTGACATGCGCCATCCTGCAGAAAACGCAGGGAAGAAACCGAACCTGTTGCCCGGGCTAAAAAGGTAGCTTCCGTCATACCGGCCTGCTGCTTCAAACAGGTATTTTTTGTCGTACGAATAGCCTAAACGGTATACATAACCAATCTGCCTTTCACCACTTGAATACCCGCTGTTAGTTTCGTCAGACGCTGCCGGCCCACCAAAATTCAATTCGTCGATATCCAGGTTGTAGTTAAGCCTGGTAGCGCTAAAAGTTTGATATTTCACAATGCGGTCTTCAACTACCGCTAAAGCAGTAACATCGCTTTTACCAAATGATCTTTGGTAATTGATGAGGCCCTGGTAAGTGAAAGAGTGGTTTTGTGAATAATTCTCAGTAAAACTGGCTTTTGAGTTTCCCTGAACGCCTTGTACATAAGTGTAAGGCGTAGTAGAGGTGTTTACGTTATAAAACGGGATCGGCGTAGTGTAAATCCGCTGAAATGAGGTTTGATCGCCGGTAAATATAGGATCCGGCCCGGTATCATAACTTACTACGCCTTTGATGCTTAATCCTTTGACCGGTAATTTTTGCTCAACAGAAAATTGCGATAAAAGCGCTGTATTTTCGTTAAGCTGATAACCGCTATGGTAAATCTCACCTATGAGGGATTGACCAATGTAACCCGACCAGTCGCCGTTGCTGTAATAAATAGGCGTGGTAGGTGCCTGACGCTGTGCCTGTCCTATAATGGTACCTGCGCTTTGCGAAGGGAAATGCTGATCTTCAACATAGCTGTTTACTGATAAGGAAACAGTGGTCGTTTTTGTTGCCTCGGCAGTCAGATTTAATGCCCCGTTGTATTTGTTCAGATAAGTTGTGCTCCACATACCGTCCTGGTGTGTGTAACCAAGCGAAGCAAAGTATTTTATGCCTTCGGTGCCACCTGATAAGCTAACGTTATTGTACAAAAGAGGTCTGTTTTTTTCAATGATCTGTTGCAAGGGATGGCCGTCCGGGTGACCATCAGGGTCTGAATGGTTCTGAAATAACTGAAGATCGGTTGCTGAATAAGGTATGGTTTCGGGGCCGGTTCCTCCGTTATCCAGGTAATCGTTATGGGCAGCTTCGTTACGCATCAACGCATACTCGTATGATCCCACAAAAGTAGGTACCTTAGTAGGGTTTTGGATACCGTAATAAGCATTGTAGGTAAGGGTAGGTTTACCTAACTTGCCTTTTTTGGTGGTAACTAAAATTACACCGTTTGCACCGGCAACCCCATAAGGTGCCACAGCAGCGGCATCCTTCAATACCGAAATGTTTTCTACTGTGTTAGGGTCAAGACGGCTAAAATCACGTGGAACACCGTCGACTATCAATAGCGGTGCGCTTCCGCCCAGTGAGCCCACGCCACGGATCTGGATGCTGGAGCCATCATAGCCAGGCTCGCCGCTGCCTTGAGTAATAATTAAACCTGATGCACGGCCAACTAAACTGTTGGTAAGGTTAACCACCGGTTTTTTGGCAATCTCAGTAGTGTTAATAGTTGAAACCGCCGCCGTTAACGAGGTTTTCTTTTGTGTTCCGTAACCTACCACAACAACTTCATTCAGGTTTTTTGCAGAAGTTTGCATACGGATAGTAATGGAGGTTTGACCGGCTAATGGCACTTCTTCAGTATCGTAACCAATATAGGAGAGCTGAAGCACGGCATCGCTTGCAACGCCAGCTAATGTAAAGACGCCGTTTACGTCGGTAGTAATACCCTGCGTTGTGCCTTTTACCTTAATGGATACACCGATAAGCGTTTCGCCCGTTACCTTATCAATAACGCGGCCTTTTACAGTTACGGGAGGGATGTTCTTTTTTGTAGTTGCAGGGCCATTTTTTCCCGGTGCCGCAAGCTTTGGAGCTGCATAGGCTGTATTCACCAAAAACATGCCGGCCATTGCGCAGGCAAACGCTATTCGAGGTGTTTTTAATGAGTATGATAATTGATTGAGTAAATTATATTGCATAGTTAATTTTGTTAATGATAGAAAATGAACTTATTCTAATTCATGACAAATGAATTGTCGGTTACTCATTACTTCTTTTTTTTCTCTCTCATATAGTTGGTTGGGGATTAGTTGATAATTGGTTATTTAGTTGTTAGTTGAAGGCGTTAGTAATGGTTAATAATTGTACAAAGAACATTTATTAAATTGGTCAGCACTTTACGCGCCCATTAAATGGAAGCGTTTGCCTAAGCCAAAAATTTCAAGAAATGTAAACTGTACGGTATTATTGGTAATGCTAATTTGGTTATTATAGCATCAGTCCGCAGGGGGTAAAACGATATTTATTGGGGTATAATTTGGTAAAAATGGCAATAATGGGGTGTAAATCGCGTTAATTGAAGTACATATATTTCATCTTGCAGATTTGGGGTTATGTTTTGCAGCCTGGACGAATGGCTCCCTGAACTTTTTAATATAGTCGGAGGGATTGAGTCCAAACTGTTTGGAAAACTGCTCCCTAAAATATTTGGCGTTATTCAAGCCAACTTTGTAAGCAGCTTCTGCTACGGTACAATCAGTGCTGAGCATAATTTCTGCAGCTTTACGCAGCCTGATGTACCTGATAAATTCGTTTGCAGATCCGCCAGAAATAGCCTTGATCTTTTTATACAAATTTGAATGGCTCATACCAATTTCATCGGCGAGGTTTTTAGTACCAAATTGATCATCGTCAAGGTGGTTTTCAACGACGGCTATACATTTTTCTAAAAAATCTTTATACTCTGCAGAAACTTTTAAATCGTTCGATTTTAGGGTGACTTCGTTGTAGAAATAGTTTTGAAGGTTTTCACGGTTTTTAACCAATCTGTTAACTCTTGCAATTAATTCGTCCTTTTCAAAAGGCTTTGTAATGTAATCGTCTGCCCCGCCTTCAATACCCCTTACCTTAGTTTCGGACATGGTATTGGCTGTTAGTAAAATAATGGGGATGTGGTTTAATACCGGATCAGCCTTTAAATTGCGGCAAAGGTCAATGCCGCTCAATCCGCCCATCATTACATCGCTGATGATAATATTAGGCATTAATTTAATAACCGTATTATAGCCGTTATTTGCATTATCGAGTTCAAAAACTTCGAATGATTCGTTAAATATCTGAACCAGGTATTCCCTGATCTGATAATTATCTTCAATAAGCAGCATTACTTTTTTCGCACTCAATAATGCACTGTAATTGTCTAAATGGATTTGTTGTACATGTTCTCCTGGCTGGATAAGCGGTTCTTCGTCTATTAATTCATCGAGGAACACCGAATGTTCATCCACATCTTCAAATATAAAATTGTCGCCAAAATGCTTTTTACCTTTTAACAATTCGATAGTAAATATTGTACCTATTCCCTCTTCACTTTTATAACTAATTCTCCCTTTTTGGTTTTCGATAAACGTTTTTACAAGGTAAAGCCCGATGCCAAGGCCACCCTGACCCAAATGTGTATTTTGTACCTGGTAAAACCTGTCGAATAACTTGTCGCCCACACCCTTAGGAACCCCACAGCCAGAATCACTTACCTGTATGGCAACGGAACCGTTATTTTCCATTATATTTAAACTGATACTGCCGCCATCCGGAGTGAACTTCAAGGCGTTTGATACCAGGTTAAATAAAGCAATCTCTAATTTTTCCCGATCAGCATAAATTTCAATTTCATCGCTGTAGCTTTTGAGAGTAAACAGAATATTTTTAACCTTAGCCTGGTGGTTAAAGCATACAAATACCTCTTTGCTCAAGTTTATTACATCCAGTTTTACAATCTTCAGTCTATCGCCCTCGCTTTCGGCCTTGCTAAATAACATCAACTGATCTACCAGGCTCAAGAGCCGGCGGGCATTACGATGTACCACATGCAGGCTCTTAAGATCTTCGGCACTTTGATTTTTGTTGGACAATAGTTCCTTAACCGGATTGATAATTAGCGTGAGCGGCGTACGGTATTCATGCGAAATGTTTGTAAAGAAGGATAGCTTTCTTTCATTAAGCTCTTTTTCCTTTTCGGCGGTGAGTTGTGCTAATTTTATATCGTATTTAAGTTTGTCCTGCTTACTTCTGAACCTGACATATAAATACATTGCCGACAATAGCAGCACGGTATATATCAGATAGGCATACCATGTTTTATACCACGGCGGCAATATTTTTATATTGATATAGGCGTATTCGCTAAACCAAACGCCATCCTGGTTAGAGGCTTTTACTTCGAAAGTATAATCACCCGGATCGAGATACCGGTAAGTTGCTGATTTTTGATCGCCTACATAGTTCCATGTTTTATCTAATCCTTTCAATTTGTAGGCAAATTCGCTTTTATCGGCGTAGGCATAATTTAACGCTACATATTGAATAGAAAAAACAGACTGATCGGATTGTAAAACAATATGGGTAGATTTACTGATCACTTTACTTAATATGTGATCTTTCTGTCCAACCCCGACCTCTTTATTAAACAACTGTAAGCCGGTAATTATTACTTTCGGTTTAAACCTGCTTTTCTTTACCGCTGCAGGATAAAAAATATTGTAGCCTTCAGTACCGCCAAAACACATGTACTTAGCCCTGTCGCTGTAAAAAGATGAATTAGGACTGAAATGCCCTGACTGCAAACCATCCGATGTATTATAATTTAGGATATTTTCCGTATTTTTTTCTATTTTGGATATGCCCCGGTTAGTGCTTACCCATATATCATCATCGCCATCGATCTGTATCGAATTGATGGTACCATTTGCGAGCCCGTTTTCTTCGGTATATTTTTGAATTGCTTTTGTACTTAAATTGTAAATAACCAGGCCGTCTGACTCTGTGCCGATAAATAAATTACCTTTAAGATATCTTAAGGAATATATAACCCTGCCCGGTAACATGCTGTCGATCAACTTCCTGCTAAAGCAGTGCGAAAACCGGCGTGTGTTTTTGTTGTAGCAGAGCAGGTCAGATCCGTACGATCCAAAATAAAGAATGCCCGATTTGTCCTCGCAAATTGCCCGGATATTTAAACTTATACTTTGTTCGCCAAAATTGATAAAGCCATTCTTCCCTTTCTGCAATTCGCTGATCCCGCCGCCGTTAGTGCCGATCCATATATTTGTTTCCGAATCTTCGAAAATAGCCCTTACATCGTTTCCGCACAAGCTTTCCTTATTCCCGGGCTGATGGGAGTAATTGATAAAACGGTCGTTTTTGCTGTCATATTTGAATAATCCCCGATCATATGAGCCAAAATAAAGGTTATGCTCGCTATCCATAAATGCTGTTAAAATTGCATTGCTGGTCAACGAGCCACGTTTTCCATCAACGTAATAATGCTTTAAAATGTCGCCCTTAAGGTTCTTTTTATAAATTCCATCGCCATCGGTACCCAGCCATAAGTTGCCGTCGGCATCGCGGCACATCCCATAGTATCTTAAATAACCGGCGCTATTGGCATCGTCAAGCTTATTTTGAAACTTCTTGAACTTTTCCGGTGTATTACCTAACAGGTATAGGCCGTCGCCAAAAGTTCCCGCCCAAACATTATTATCCTTATCAAGGTAAAGTGATTGAATTGTGCGTTCAGTAACATTTTTGTTTTCATCCGTTTTTACCGGCTCGATTAACACATGCTGGAAATCTGATTTGGAGGCCGCTCCCAGATTCAGTTTATAAAGACCGCCATCCTGTAAACCAATCAAAAGGTTATCATGATTATCCTCTAAAAGCGAGAAAAAATAGTTACTACGCAGATGATATTCTGCTGCCCCGAAAACATGGAATTCATTTTTTTGCCTTTCGTAAACGGCCAAGCCGCAACTGGTAGCTATCCACACGTTGGTGTAACGGTCCTCTATTATTGCAGTTACTCGGCCTGGAGGAACGTTTTTTATAGCTATTTGGTTGCTTAGGTTAGCAGCAACAACATTATTAATCACTTTGAATACTGAAATTATGCCATTTTCGCCGATCCAAAGTAACCCCTTTGAGTCTTGAAAGATATTGTTGATCAAATTTTGGGGAAGCCCGGATAAGTTTTTTGTACTATAATTTTTAAATTGGCGGTTCACCATGTCGTACGAAAAAAAGCCTGCGCCATAGCTGGAAAACCAAACCAGATTTTTACCGCCGGAAGCTATGCAGCTTACATTATTTACGAGAAGCTGGCTTTTGTCAGGCTGAAACTTTGAGAAATGTTCGGTATTTACGTCGAAAGTATAAACACCCCGGCGGGTCGACAGCCACATGCCTCCCTGCTGGTCTTTAAACAACAGGTCGATATAATTCCCCGGTAGACTAAAAGGATTGGCTGCATCATGTTTAAAGGTTTTAAAATTCACCCCGTCAAATCTGTTCAGCCCATCGGAGGTGGCAAGCCACATTAATCCGTTGTTATCCTGTATAATACCGCTGACGAACCCGAAAGAAAGGCCGTCTTTAGACGAATATTTAATTACTTTGCTGTTATAATTGTCCTGGCAAAATGCAGAAAAAAAGCATAGTAACCCATTTAGAATTATTAACAGTTTCTTCATTAAAGGCGTAGTTAGTTGGTGGCTTAGTAACAATTCACTTTCTCAAAACTAATAAATAATCCGGGCGGCCGAAATAAAATTAACTTATCGGATGGCAATCTGAGAAACCATGATCGCAGGTAGATATCTGCAAAGGAATAAATCTGCGATACACTGAATCGCTGCTCTTATTCAACAGTAAAAAGATACAATGTCATAATTTCCGGTCCGTAAAGATGGGTTTATTATTATTGGTGTATCTTTGAGATAAGTGCTGGAGTTCTTCATTATATAACTTGCATATATACAAGTATATACTGATTAATTTAAGTGCTTTAGCCTTGGAAATCATTTTTAAGGTCAGATGTGGTAATCTTCTTTAAGATACTGACTTTCAGGGATTTAATCAAATTTGCTCACAACTAAATAACTCATAATCAACCGATTATACAATAAAGTTATCAACATGTTTTGACCCCTGATTCGCATTTATAAATATTAATTATAGAGATCGATTTTAACCTCATTTAAAGAGGCCGTATCATAATTTAAATGATGCGGCCTCATTACATGCAGGTGCCGGAAGCGGGCCTGATGATCTATACAGATTATCCTACCTACGGTTTTTCGCCGAAAAAGCACCGCCCCGTAAGCTTCCGGCTAGCAGGTGACGCGCGGTTAAAGGCGCGGCTGATGGTCGTAAAGACGGGTCCGTCCAAACTTCCGGAGATCACCTTGTCCCTGAACGGAAGTAAAGAACAATTGAATGGTAAAAAAGTAACCGGCGGTAACCTGGAGTTTGAAGTACCGGGCCATGCTGAGATCAAAGTGAACTGGAAATGAAGAATGACAACCTTTATGACGAATCTTATTATGGGTGATAATAAAGGCCAAGGTTGTTGATAGGTACAACGGTATCTGCAACTATATCCGTAAAGCTTCACGCTGGCCATCAATATCCGGGTGCACAGTTTTGAATATACAAAGTTGATCCTGCAGCCTGTAATGTTGCAGTGGCTTAAGGATACGGGTTAAAAACAAGAGGTTTATAATGAATAAGAAAAAGAATTTTTTTGAGCGGTTTTCCAATTGGGCGACCGCTGCAACGGGTAGTTCGGCGGCGTTTATCATTGCGGCCGCCACGGTTGTCATCTGGGCGGTCACTGGTCCGCTTTTCAACTATTCGGAAACCTGGCAGTTGGTCATCAATACGGGCACGACCATCGTGACTTTTTTGATGGTCTTTTTGATCCAGAAATCGCAAAACAAAGATTCCAAAGCGATTCATCTTAAGCTGAATGAATTGCTAGCTTCACACGAAGGTACCAGCAACCGTATGGTGAATATTGAAGACCTGACTGAAGGAGAATTGGATCACCTGTATAAATTTTATATCCGGTTGTCCGAACTCGCAGAGAAAGAAAGCGACCTGACCAAGACCCACTCCATCGACGCGGCTGAAGAGAACCAATCGCGGAAATCCCAGCGTTACCACAAAAAGAAATGAATAAACTATACGACAGATTAACGAATTTTAATGAAGGCTTGCTCGCTGATAAAGTACAAATGAAATATGAAGCGATGGCTGAAAATGCCTTTCGCTTTTTCCGTGGCACTTGTCATTTATTCTACGAAGACCTTGCTTCTGCCGAACCACTGCCGCTGTCGCCATTGGCGTGGATCTGCGGCGACCTGCACATTGAGAATTTCGGCAGTTTCAAAGGCGACAATAAACTGGTGTATTTGACCTGAATGACTTTGACGAAGGTTTGCTGGCACCCGCCAGTTATGAGGTGGCGCGGATAGTCACAAGCATTTTTATTGCCTTTGATAATCTTGGCTTTGAACCGGAGAAGGCATTGAAAATGGCGCAGCTGTATGTCAGGAGCTACTCAGCCACACTGGCTAAAGGCAAGGCCATCAGCATTGATCCGCGAACCGCCAGGGGGATCGTCTGCGATTTTCTGACTTCCGCGGCGCAAAGCACCTATAAAGATCTATTGAAAAAAAGGACCATCAGCAAAAAGAAAAGCATCATGCTCTCGCTGTCCGATGAGCGGCACTTTAAATTAGAAAAAGTGCTTCGGAAGGAGTTAAAAGCCCATATTACCGAATGGATCAAAACCAGCAGCGACGGGCCTTATAATTATCAAGTGATCAGTGCCGTATTTCGTCTGGCAGGCACCGGCAGTATCGGGGTAAAACGCTATCTTTTCCTTTTAAAGAGTACAAATACGAAAAACCATTACCTGCTCCTGGATATGAAGCAAGCCAGCACGTCATCAGTGAAGCCTCATGTACCGGTGCAGCAGTTGGCCTGGGAAAACGAAGCCGCCCGGGTGATCGGTGTCCAGCAACGCATGCAAAATGTCTCGGCAGCGCTGCTTAGCGCGACAGTTTTCAAGGGCGAATCTTATATCATCCAGGAGCTTCAGCCGGTAAAGGATTCGATCAAGTTCAAACAATTGAAGGATTATCGTGATATGTACCAGGTCATTGACGACATGGCATCCCTTACCGCTTCAGCCCAACTACGCAGCGGCGGCATGCAGGGTTCAGCAAACCTGGATGAACTGATGGCTTTCGGCGCGGACCAGGGATGGCAGGAAGCGGTGATCGCCTATGCCGAAAAATATGCCGGGACTGTCAAAAAATATTATAACGAATATTGCAAGGACTTCAAAAAAGGTATCTATGGGACAACTTAAAACAATAACCGCATTGGTGGAATCGCCAAAGGGTTTTAACCAGAAGTTTAATTTTGATCCAAAAGAACAACGCTTCAGGCTCAATAAGATATTACCCGCGGGGTTGATGTTCCCGTATGACTTTGGGATGATTCCCGGAACTAAAGGCGAGGATGGTGATCCGCTGGATATCGTTGTGCTGGACGAAAATGGTACTTTCCCGGGCTGCCTGATAGAGTGCCGGTTCCCGTTTGCCGGTAATTGCAGATGAAGCCCATTTTTCAGATTTAAAACAGGCCATAATTGATACGGCGGACGACGTGGAGAAGCAAATGGCGCGTATGGAAGTCATTTATGAATTATTGGACGCGCCGATCAATAAGGGAAACCATGGAGGCTTGGAGGGTTTGGTGAACGATGCTTTTGCATCGATTCAAAAACATAAAACTGAACACGCGTTACGCGACCTGTCCATCGCCTTTTACCTGCACAACATCGAAAGCATGGAAATGGCCTCTTTTCAGATCTTGCAAATGGCTGCAGTAAAATTAAAGAATAACCAGATCAAACAGTTACTGAAAGAAAATTTTGAGGAGGCGAAAGCAGACCGAACCCTTGTATTACTTATTGCTTCGAAGTACGTTACCGCTACTGATAAGAACTAGCTTATTAAGCTCTAAAACAAAGTATTTATTTTATTGGTTATCAAACTTAAATACTTTTGGACTTTTTTCAAGCTTGTGGATAATTTAAATAAAGGAGAATTTACTTTCTCAAATGATACTATTAAGAACGATTTTGAACTTTTGAGGGAGGCCCTTGATGCCTCTTTATCAGGAATTATCATAACCGATAATCAACAACCCGACAATCCTATTATATATTGCAACAAGGCATTTGAGAAGATCACGGGTTATTCGAGATCCCAGATAATTGGCCACAATTGCCGCTTTCTACAGAAAGATGACCGCGACCAGGCAGAGCGGGCTATTATGCGTGAAGCAATAAAAAAAGGTGACCATTGTGTGGTCGATATTCGCAATTACCGTTTAGATGGCACATTGTTTTGGAATGAGCTTTACCTGGCGCCGATAAAAGATGACCAGGGTAAAATAAAATATTTTATTGGGGTGCAGAATGACGTAAGCCGTCGAAAAAAAGCGGAAGAGGAATTGCGTGTTAACCAGACTAAAATGGAGCAACGTATCCGGGAGCGCACCCAAAGTCTCCGGGAAAGCGAAGAGTATTTGGCCAGTATAGTTCAAACCGTTAGAGAAAGTTTGATCGTGTTAGCCCCTGATTACACAGTTTTGTCTGTAAATAATCATTTTCTCCGGACCTTTAAGGTGTCCCGTGAAGAAACCGAAGGTAAAAGCTTATATCAATTGGGTAACGGACAATGGGATATTAAAGAGTTGCGCAAGCTGTTGGAACAGATATTACCGACCAATAACCCTGTGGTGGATTTTGAGGTCACACATGATTTCCCCCACATTGGAAAGAAACTAATGCTTGTAAATGCGCACCGAATAGAATTGGAGGGTAATTACAAAGACCGCATTCTGATTGCTATCGAGGATATCACGGAAAGAAAATCTATCGAACAGCGGAAAGATGATTTTCTTTCCATTGCCAGCCATGAACTAAAGACACCGCTAACGACTATTAAAGGCTATGTCCAAATCATCAACCGTTTAATGCCGGATAGTGCTGATGAAAAACTAAAAAACGCGGTCAGCAAGACCACGGTTTACGTGGAAAGGCTGAACAATCTGATAGGTGAACTCTTAGATGTGTCGAGAATTCAATCAGGTAACATAGAATTACATAAGGAACCTTTTGATTTTGATCATATGGTAGACGAAGCGGCTGATAGCATCCGCCAGGCTAACTCTTCACATGAAATAGTAATCAATGGCTCCACGGATTGTCAATTTAATGGTGACGAATCGCATATCACGCAAGTGGTGACTAATCTGTTAAGTAACGCCATTAAGTATTCCCCGGATCATAAACAAGTGTCGGTTCATCTTTCAGTCGTCAGCGATTTTATCAAAATGGCCATTACGGACCATGGCGTCGGTATTTCAAGAGATGAACAACATAAGATATTTGAACGATTTTACCGGGTCCGTGAGACACAGCAAAGATTCCCTGGAATGGGTATCGGATTATATGTCTGCTCGGAAATTATTAAAAATCACGGTGGTACGCTCTGGGTAGAAAGTGAACTTGGCAAAGGATCGACTTTCAGTATCACACTACCTCTGCAAGAGGCGAAAGGAGCAGAAAATGCCGGCTAAAATTCTGATCTGTGATGATGATGAAGGAATACTTGATCTGGTTGATTTAGTATTAGGCGGAGAAGGGTTTGACACAATAGCAGAAATCAATAGTTTGAACGTGACCGGCGTTATTGAAAGAGAAAAACCCGATCTGGTTTTACTGGATTTATGGATGCCCGTTTTGTCCGGCGATCAGCTATTGCGTACACTTCGGAGTAACCCGCAAACCAAGCATTTGCCGGTATTGGTTATTTCGGCAAGTTCGGACGGCAAATCTATAGCAATGAATGCCGGAGCTACTGACTTTATACCTAAACCATTTGACCTGGATAGTTTAGTAAATAAAGTTAAGCGACTACTTCCTGCAAATTAATCCGGTTGTTGACGTCAAAAGCAGGTGACTAATCCTTGTCGTCCATGCTTTTAGACAAAAAATCGCTTTCCGGCATTTTGAAAAAGGGTGAGCGCCTCCTGCCAATGTTCGGGTGTCTAATCCGTTACGGGCCCTGATAATTTCCTAGGCATCGAGCGCACTACAATCGTGGAATGACCATCAAGATGCTTATGGGTATCACCAGAAATCCGCGCCTCGCTTTTTTTTTTGGACCATCCGACCGTTTTGGCGGACTATGTTGATCACGGCCTTCATCCTAAAAACGCTTGCAGGAATGCCAGATTAATATGCTAACTTGCCGTACATTCCCTGAATAACCGCTTAATTTTAAACCATGAATGTCGCTGGTGCTGCGTTGGCTTTAATACTCATCACCGTTTTGGTGCTTTATTTTTGGTTAGGAAAACAGCGTCAAAGCCTGGAAAGCAGTTCGGAAGATTACAGGCGCCTGTTCGATGGCATTCCTACGCCGATGTATATCTATGATGACCAGACGTTTCGCTTCCTGGCGGTGAATGACGCCGCTGTTGAACAGTACGGCTATACCAGAGAAGAGTTCCTGCAGCTTAAGCTTACCGATATCCGGCCACCGGAGGAGATCCCCACCCTGCTGAAATTTCATGAATCCTTGCCGGAGGGCCATGTGAATGCGGGCCGTTTGCTGCATTGGAACAGGGGGAAGCAACGTTTCTATGTCAACGTTTATACCCATTATACCGTTTTCGAAGGTAAAGGTGCCCGGCAAGTCTTGATCGTCAATATAGACGAAAAAATGCGGGCCGAGCAGATCGTCAGTGAAAAATCCGCAGAATTGGAAAATATGCTCGATAGTGTGACAGATGGCTTTTACGCGCTGAACAAGAACTGGGAGGTGACCTTTATGAACAAAGCCGCGGAACATGCGCTTTCCTGCACCCGCGAAGAGGTGCTGGGCAAAAACCTGTGGGACTTTTTCCCCCGTTCACGCGAAGGACGATTTTATGAAGAATATCACCGGGCCATGACCGAACGTGTCAGCGTGCATTTTGAAGAACTTTATGCCCCTTTGGGGGTTTGGGGCTCAATGAATGTTTACCCAACCAAAGATGGCATCGCTGTTTATTTTGTGGACATCACCGAACAGAAAGAGATCCAGAGAAAGATTTACAATGACGGTCAGAACCTCCGCGCTATAATTAACAATACCCGCGACCTGATCTGGTCAGTAGACAGGCAGTCCAATATAATTACGGGCAACCAGGCCTTTTGGGACCGGGTGCAACAACTGACAGGCAAAGGCGAAGACGAAGTGACTAATGCCGATTTTGTGGAGGAAAGGATGAATGTTTTCTTCGAGAGCTACGGGCGGGCGTTTAAAGGCGAAGCTTTTAGCATAGTGCGTCAGCGGGACATTGACAGCAGAAAGGTTTATGAAGAACTCAGCTTCAACCCGATCCGCGACCTGGATAACGGGGTCATCGGCGTGAACTGCTTCCTTCGTGATATCACCCAGTCTCACCAGCATCTCCAAAAGATCGAAGAACAAAACAAGCGCCTGCGTGAGATTGCGTGGATCCAGTCCCATTTGGTCCGTGCACCGGTGGCCAGCATCCTTGGACTCGCCCAGTTGTGCAACCCGGACGATTAAGTCAATGCCGAGATTATACCGATGCTGAAAAAAGCAGCGGAAGAGCTGGATAAGGTGATCATGAATATTACCGAACTAACCGACGGCCTGGCCGATCCTGGCGGCTGAAAAATTGACACCGGCGCTCAAATTTTTTCACCGGAAATGTGAAAATTTTTCAGGTCACAGGTGTTGGCACAGAACATGTATTGTAAGTTATAGTTTAGTTAATTTGAGTGTGCATTAATTTTCTAAAGTAAAATTTAGAGGAGAAAAAGGCCATGACCTTAGTTAAATTCAACAACCGTAAAAGCACTTTGATGCCAGGCGTCAATGATGTGTTTGATGCAATTTTTAATGATACATTTTTCAGTGACCGCATGACCAGCCGCGTACCTGCGGCCAATATCAGCGAAAGCGAGAACAATTACCATGTAGAGCTGGCTGCGCCAGGCCTGAGGAAGGACGACTTTAAGCTCAGCCTTGACCGTAACCAGCTGACCATTTCTGTAGAACAAAGTGCCGATCACGAAGAGGGCCAAAAGAACTACAGCAAACGCGAGTACAGCTATAGCTCATTCGTGCGTTCTTTTACGCTGCCTGAAAGTGCGGACCAGGCCAACATTGAGGCTTCCTACACCGACGGCGTACTCCGTATTGATATAGCTAAACGCGAAGAAGCAAAAGCGGTACGCCGCCAAATCGAGATCAAATAAGTGCTTTATAGTCT
>Ga0116227_10011382_pt1 | contig 14970 bp, 8 predicted proteins | sample S1TSphgellanicum_FD_89693 | JGI IMG/M metagenome (GOLD analysis project Ga0116227, IMG submission 89693) | Host-associated microbial communities from peat moss isolated from Minnesota, USA - S1T2_Fb - Sphagnum magellanicum MG | ecosystem: Host-associated > Plants > Peat moss > Unclassified... | reverse complement strand
TTTTTAGGTCCCCTTTAATTTTTTGTTAGGGTTTTTTCTTTATTTTTTTACAAAACTTGGCATTTTTTTTTTTTTTTTGTTTTTGATTTTGAAAAGAATTTTTGGTTTTTTTTTTTTTTTTTTTGGTCAGGGTTTTTTCATAGAAATTCTAGTGTGGTTTTGAGAATTTGGATTGATAAAACTTTCAATTTTCAAGTCTTCAAAAAAAAATTAAAGCCTAATTTGTTTTGAAATCAAGTTTGGTTTCATTTACATTGCACCCAACTAAGATCAATTAACTTGCCTAAAAGAGGTACCCATGTTCATGGAGGGGTGTATTTAATGTAGGAGAAAATTGTGAGAAAATTGGGGAAGAAAACAAATCCTTATAACCAATGAAATAGGTACTGAAGAAGCCCATTTTATTTTTATTTTGGAATGGCAACGGTTGATTTGATTTGTTTGTTGTTTGGGTGAGGAGAAATAGCAAATGGGGTACCACCTAGATATTACTTCACTACCCCACACGACCACAATTTATTTCATAAGGTTTCCCTAAAGCTGAATTGTCAACATAAACAACAAGGATTAGTTTTGGCATTGTTAAAAACTTTTAATTTATATAACTAAAGAACTTGGACCTCTTTTTAAATAGATCAAAAAGGGAATTTGGGTTTGAATTTTAATTTCAGCAAAAGGCAATTTCACAAACTAGATCCAAATCTAGTTTCAAGAACTTTTGAACCTTTGATTAGAATACTTCAAAAAATGTTGTGAAACAAGTAATAATACTAGTTAGGTAAAGCATAAAATAGGTAGATAATATAGATAAGGTTAGTTAGAACATAACTCATTCCAAGAAATTCAAGTTGCATGTTTTTTCTATGTTAGTATTATTAAGGCCACCTCTAGATTAATATTAGTTTTTTTTGTTGTGTACTTAATCACTAACTTGTGGTGACTATTTTGCAATTGTTCAAGCTCAGTTTGGAGTTTTTGTAACATGTTTTTTTTTCTTTCATGGTATTAGAACCTAATATTGGGCTTTTGCCAATGGTACAAAGCATTGAAAAGTGATGGAACAAAAAATTTCACTCTCTTTAAGCACTTCACACCAAGCACATCCTCTTGTACCAAGGAGCAAAATTTTCTCAAAGTTTAACCAAAACTTGTAGCCATTGTCATGATGGAAGCCATTGGGAAAAGGAGTACCCCTTGTAGCATCTAGAGGATAAGCTTAAAGAGTATGAACAAAAGTTGGTTAAATACAAGGCTTGAAACAAACATGTTTATGCACATGTTATAAATTTTGAAACCATAGATTGAGCTAACAAAGATAGTGACATTGAAAAAGAAATCTTAGATGAAATTGATACACATATTATAAAAACTTGTTTATCCAATCTGAATTTCACCTAAGAAAAGTCCTCCATCTTATATTTAGATATAGGAACTAGCAAAACTTTCACCAATTTTTAAAATTGTTAAACAAGGTCAAGAAGGAAAATATTTTTTTATGGTAATAATAGTTGATGAAGGACACCATCCGATTATTGTGGAAGGTAATGTGAACTTAACCTTGCCAAATGGTAAAATAACAACAATTCTTGAAGCTTTATATGTTCATTTTTTTCAAAAAAACATTCTATTACGTAGTTATCTTATAAATAAAGGTTATCATTTGTTGAATTCAAATCAACGTATCATAATCAACAAATAAATCCCAAAGTCATACTAACCAATGGTAATAAAAAATATTAACAAGTTGTATAAGCTAGATGCATGTAGCCCATGATTGTAGTGCTCTAGAATAATTTAAATGTAATAGAAAATGACAATGTGCACTAGTTGTGGCATCAATGCATGGGGCATGCCAACTATTAGCAATTGCATGCCATGATTAATAAACACCATACCATTGGTGTTCCTCAACTACCTCTAGTCAAGCACGCCCATAAGCCAAACATGTTCCAGAAAACTTCAAGACCTGTTTTGCAATGTTTAGAAAACAAACTGATTTAATCCACACATATCTGTGTCAACCCCTTCCAACTCCAACATTTCAAGGACATTTTTACTTCATGATGACATTGGTGGATGATCACACTCGAAAATGTTGGGTGTTTTTTCCATAGAAAAGATGAAGTTTTCAATAAATTCAAAATCTTTCAAAGATTAGTTGAAAATGAAAGTGGCTATTGATTAAAAGCTTTAAAGAATGATGAAGGCAAAGAATAAAATTTTAGAGACTTTGAAGAATATTGTAGATTGAATATAATTCAGCATGAAACTATTGAAAGTTGTATTGTAGAACAAAATGGTTGTTCCAAATGGCATAATCGATCATTCATGGAATTGCACATAAGCTGGTGTTCAAAAATTAAACTCCATCAGACCTTTGGGGCAAGGTAGTCAAAACTATGTGCTACCTCCTTGATCATCTATGTACTTGCACATACAATAATGGTTGCACTCTAAAGAAGATGTATTCAAGTAATAAACCAAACTTGGTCCATGTTTGAACTTTTGGATATTGTGCTTAAGTTGTAAACATTTTAAAACAATTATAAAACAAATTTCAATTTGAAAGTCATGAATGTGTCATGAATGGTGGGGTTTAATGATCAAACTCATGGTTCTCGATGTTATGGTCTACTAAAAAAATCATCACATCAAGATATGTTCATCTTGATCCAAGCATTGTTAACAAATGGACTTTTGTGGTTCTTGCAAATGGAAGAGCCCAAGTTCATTCAATGGTAGAATTGTCAAGACTAAAGGAAGAGATTTATCAATGAAACCTCTAGATTTGCCAAAAAACCAGCCATTTAAAGATGATCACCAACTAATTTCACCAAATTCCTATCCAAAAATAACCACAAATGTCAATAATTTTTAAAAAATTGTCAATCCACATTTCAAATATTTAATTGACAATAATGCTACAAACAAACATTTTCATTGAATACAATCTTGCTAGGTGAAAGTTCACCTCCCAAGAAATCTATTCACAACATAACTTTTCCACATAAGTACAAAGATTTTTTTTGAATGTAATAGATATTTGAGAATCCACACAATATGGTTCATTTATATTAAGTTTCATGATGCAATAAAATACTAAAAATGGAATGAGAAAATGTTTGAAAAAATGGGTTTGATAGAAAAAAAATTAGACATGGTCATTGGTGGATTTACCTTTTGCATTGAAACAACCAAAACATACAAAATGGATATTTAAAATTAAACCAAGGACAAAAGGGCAAGACCCAAGTTCAAAGCTAGGCTAATCATTAGAAGTTTTGAACATAAAAAAATGGTGGATTATAGGGACCTTTCACACTAGTAACAAAGTGGACATTTACAAGAGCCATCACTTTTCTTGTGGCTAAAAACAATTGGAAAATATCATACCTAGATATAAATACTAGTTTCCTTAATGGTGATTTAAAAGGAAATGTTTTCATGGAACCATTGTTAGGCTTTAAACATGGAAAATTCAATATCGAAATTTGTAAGTTGAATAAAACATTATATGGTTTCCAAAAACCACCAAGGACAAGTTGGTACAAGAAAATAGACTAGTACTTACAAAGTTAAATGTTAAAACATAATTATTATGACTACAATTTATATTATCTTTTTGAAAATTAAAAAATTGTTATTCTGATAATTTATGTAGATGATCTTTTCATAACTAAGGATCACATCGAAAAGATTTAATGGCTAAAAGAACAACTAAAGTCTAGATTTGAAATTACCAATCTTGGTCATGTTAAAAAATACATAGGGATAGAATTCATATGTTTGTAGAATGAAATTTGTATGTCAAAAAGGGGTTATGTTATCAACATCTTGTAAGAGTTTGGTTTTGAGAATTGTAACCATGTGCATATACCAATGATTGAATTGAAGTTATAGTTTAACATGCATGCATGCAAAGAGGTAGATCAAATGCTCTACCAGATAATCATAAGTAAATTGAATTGTCTAATGAACATTTAGTTAAACTTATCATTTCCCATCAAAGTGGTCATTTGATTCTTGGTTAAACCATAAGAATATCACATGCTTGCTATGAAGCAAATATTGTAATACTTCAGGGAGACCAATGATCTTGGCATCTTTTACCATCATGGAGATATGAAGATTCTAACAACATACATTGATGTGATTAGGGTGGTTACTTAAATACTAGGAAATCAATCGGGGGATATTAATTTTGAATGGGGAGAGCTACAATAACATGGTTTAATAAATGTCAACCATCTATGGTTTTGTCATCTACCAAGTTTGAATATATATAGATGGTAGAGAGGGTAAAGGAATTATTGTGGATGACCATCTTTTTTAAAGAACTTGGCAAGTTTCACTTGAACATTATAAAATTACTTTGTGACAATCAAGCCAACACAAAGCTTGGACATATAAATCCTATAATTCACACTCGCATGTAACATGTGGGACTTCATTACCATTATGTGCATATGAAAGTCCTTGCGAGTGAAGTGGAGATGGGGTATATCCTTGTTTTAAAACAACCTATAAACATTTATTCTAAAACATTTGGAAAGACAAAGTTTGAGATGACATGCAAAATAATCATAAGGTGAAAGCATGAAATAAGGAGCTACAGAATGTGTGGATAATCCTTAAAAACTATTTTTCAAATTTTTGAACAATCACCATGGGAACATTATATATAAAAAAATCATTTAATTTTTGAAATAGTTTTTTATACTTTCAAAGTTGCAACTACAAAATTTTCATGAAACTTCACCATGTTTCAAGAGTCTTTTTATATGTTTAAATCATTCAAGAAAAACATGTGGACATGTGGTTTTTTTGTTTCAAATTTTTTTTTTCCTCATCAAATGTTCACCAAATCATTTCATTTAAAAAAAACTTTAATATACACAAGAAAAGATTCATATGTTCAAAATATTCAAAAAATAAAAATACATATATGCTTTTAAATTTTGATACTCAAACATGCTTAAGCACTATCAAAATTTTGAATTTGTAATCATGGTCCAAAGTAAAGTTATAGATGTGATTATAATCTAAAGCTTGATGCAAAAAAAATTGAGTTTTTATCATGTTATATTTCATATTTCGCCTCAAATTTGATATTATATTTGAAAAACTATGTGAAAAATGAAGTATAAACCAATAGAAAACTGTCACATGAAAAATGCAATCCTTGGAAAGGACTTTAACCCTAGTGTGATTGGCTCCTTATTTCATGTTTTCACCCCATTGTGATTCAAAAGAAGGATATTTTTTTATTAAACCCAATCGAATGTAATCAACCACATAATATTTGCCACAATCCTAAAGTTTAGCCATTATCATCACTTTATTAGTAAGAGGTGGTGTTGTGATTAATAATATTACTAGTTACATGAAACACAAGTTAGTTAGATCAAATGTTAGGTAGATTAAATAAATTAGGTTAGTTAAAACATAAGTCATTTTGAAGTTTTTCAATTGCATCTTCCTTTTACATTAATATTAATAAAACCACCTTTAGATTAATATTAGTTTACTTTATTATACTTAATTGCTCACATGTGGTGTTTCTTTTGCAAATGTTCAAGTTCAAATTGAATTTTTTACAATAAATTATATTTTTCTTTCAAAATTTAACCTAGAAAACCTCAATTTGAACTTGCCCAATACTTTGAATACATAAAGACAAACCTATCCTTGGGTGGTACTAATAGGAATCACTTCAAAGGATGGTTAAAGAACCAAAAATTCCCAAATTATCTTCTTGGGTTGTTTCCTTAAAATGTTTTCACAATTATAAATTATTATTTTTTTCATGTTTATCCATTGATTGCCTTAATATATGGTTTGAAGTTTATATTAAAATTAAAAGATGAAAACTATTAAAAATTTGTATTGTTAACAATGATGGCCCCCTTAGGTATCAAATTTTTTAATTTTGAAAATTTGTAACTAAATTATATTTCTTAAATTAATTTCTTAATAAAAAATAAAAAATAGAATGATTTCAAAATTACCTTAGGAAAAACATTTTAAAGAAATTTCTCAAATCATGTTTCAAATTTGTATTCTTGACTAAAAAGTTGAAAGAAAGAAGCTAATGTTACATTTTAATTTTTAAAAAAAATGTAATGATTAGGAACATCAAAATATGCAAAATTTTTGATATCATTGAAATTCCAAAATCCATGGTACTTAATAAACATATTCATTAACTTTTTTATGAAAATATTTATTTAAGTGTTTCCTATGATTTTTAAAAGTTTAATGGGTCTAATAAAATCAAGGTGTGACATTTTTAGTGGTACTAGCAAAGGACATGTTTGCCCATCACTACTTAATTACATACCTATTCTTGGGTCCTCTCCATGGCCATTGTGTGATACATATTTTGGGGTCCTTTCTTTTATATCATCCCAATGGCCATTACTTAATAGATATTTCCTTTATTGGATCTTTTGAAAACTTGGTGTGATATGGAATGGTGATTATTATTATTTTTGCAAGTGTGAATGGGGAATGAAATTTCTGCACATTATCATCAACTAAAATGAAAGTTCAACACACTATCTTTGTTATATTGGAGGTGGCCAAATGTGAAGTTTACCTTTGTTGTTTAAAATAAAATGTGTGTATTTAATATGTGTGGACTTGTAAGTGAAAAATATTGAAAACGGCAACTTGGATGTTGTTGCCAAACTGGTTTCTTGTCTTATGTTTTTGATGAAGAATGTGATGGAATGATGGTGAGAACCAAGCTTGCATGGTGAAGCTAGGGGTTAGAAGGAGACTTAAGTGATGTACTATGATAATTAAACAAAATTAAATGAAACATTTCTTTATTTGTTTTGGTGATGTTTTGGTAGAATTGGAGGTTGAGGTTGTGACTAATAAATGCAACCAGATGAATGTTGGATGTTCACATTGACAATATTGTAATTTAACCATTAGGTTTTTGTTGTGTTGGGAACTTAGGATTTAGGTTTGAAATGTCATGTTAATAGAAGATTTAGAATTAAAAGGATGGTTGTGAAGATGATGAAGATCCAAAGGATAATTGGACATCGTGATGAAATTTGTGTGAAGTGAGTGTGTTTGAATTCCTTGAACAATTGTAAAAATAGGAGTTGAAAGCTAGTCACCAAAGGGGTATTTGTCTCTTGTCATGTCGAAATTGAGAAAGTCAAATGTCCTTATTATCATCTTGTTGAGTAGCAAGAGTTATTTTTGTTGTGTATGTTTTGAGGAGTATATTCAAAGTTTGAGTTGAATCAATAGAAAAAGTCTCATTCAACTTTTCCATTTGTAATTTTGTGTTGTCACATGTTCAATGGTGAGCCTAATGTTGTTGTTGAATCATGAAACACAAGCTTTGTTTGTATCATATGGTGAAAAAAAATTCTATTTTTAACATATTCATGAGGAGAGCTTTGGAAATGCTATGAGGTTTCTATTACATGTCCCAAGGTTCAAAAACCATCAATTTAGTAAGTCAGAGAGAAAATGCATGTTTATCTACACGTTGAGGAGCATGAATTGAAAATATGCTCATTAGAGTGATTCCAAAGGGTGCCAATCCAACAATCACCCATTAGCTTCATTTTGAGATGAAGGTTATTATCTAGGCTAGAGAGGATTGCATGTGACATTTCATTTATGCAAAATCATGCAAGCCATGTTTGTTGAGTGAGGTTGGAGCTTTAGAGTGGAGATCTGATGTAGGTGTATCAACAAGTTAATTCCTCAGTGGTGAGGAGGAACTAATTTTCTCTCCGCCGCTTTATTTTGGTGACACGGGTGTCATGGTCATGGTAACGGAACGATTCCACGCCCATTGCCAATAAGTGTGTTTTTTGGTTAACCTGACACAAAGGACAAGTCCATTGCAAAGGTAGTCCATTGCCAATAAGTTAGAGGATAGATTCTGAGGCGACTGGCAGCAGTAGCAGATGATGAGCGTAGATTTGTTTCTTCTGTTTCGTTTGAAGGTGGGGGGGGGCCACAAAACTTCACTAAGTTGTCCTTTGGGCATGTACTTAAATTAGTATTCTATCCATTTGGGTGAAGTTTTGTCGTGTATAGATACATGCCCATTGGCTGAGGGATTTGTTTGAAACTGGGTTTGAATAGAAGGGCCACATTGAAGGCTGCATACATTTGATGCTGCCCACTAAAAACTGGTATTCAACTACTTGATTCTTCCCTTCCAGTTAGTTAACTGAAATGGATTTTTTGAATATTCTTATGTCCAGGTATAAGAACCCCGGGGTTTCTAAAAATATTCTCCCTAACCAAGGATCCAGGGAGAAGAAGCCTGAAGCCTGTCTCTTAACCCGTGCCACGGGAATATTCCCATAATCAGGGGTTAATAGAACCTTGGTTATGGGAATATTCTAGAAGATGGGTTATGGCCATTTTGTTATTCCTTAACAGACTGCATCTGCCATCGGGATGCAATGATCTAGTGCAGTCAATCTGTTTGCCAGGAAAGGTGGATTCCTCTCTCTGCATACTTCTTGATGTCTTACAATCGGGATTTTCTTATGTATATTACACCATGCCACCCACCCATTGTTGGGCTATTCTGTATTGCTTGAGAAAAAGAAAGTTACCACTTCAAGCTGGGGGGGAGAGCTGCAGGGCTTGGTTGATCCTGGCTTCTAGAATGCCTCTGACCAGGCCAGGGCGAGGGTGGTGGAGCATGAAAATTAGTTGATTAAAAGGAAGAATAAGAAGAGCATACACTTGGAAGCTGTGTATGCTTGAAGTTAGTGCTACAAAGCAATCTAGTGTTAGTGACCAGGGCATCTCCGGCTAGGCTTAGTACAGGAGACTGCAAAAATATTTCTCACAACCTAGTTTAGTTATTTACTTTAATGCAAACTACTTCGATCAATCATTATGATTAACCAATCAGAAACAGGGAGCAGCAGTCAGATAATATTCATTGCACCGTTCTCTGAACGGTGTTAGGCTGTACTCTGCCTCTAACGAGCCTCAGCAAATTGTGCAAAAATGCTGGGCCAAAACCATTTTGCTGAGCTGAACTGGCATGTTGTAACCTTTTTCATCTAATTCTAATCTCCAGGGTCACATACTGAGCACAGTAGGAGTTGCTCTTAGCAGAATTCCTCACCAAGCACAAATATTCTGGAACCACTTTGTGGAAATGTGTAAAGGACTCCCGAAATAAAACATCCTAAAAACTTATGTATCTGGAGATAGCCTTATGAAGCAAAACTTTATTTGCAAGAGGCGAGCATTTCTAAAAGTGAAATGCCCATTCATGTGTATTTCAATGCTTGTAGTTTGTAATTGAATGTCTATGCTTTTTCCCTTTGCAATTTCAACCTCTCAAGCTTTCTCAATTCCCTATCACACACCTATTCCCCTATTGTCATACACTACTGTTCCTTATCCTTGCAAACCAAAACCCTACTGTTGCATGCTGATGTTTCTTATCATGTGCAACAACACTTGCGTCCTTGTAAATGAACTAATATCCCCAAGTATGAGGTGTGCAATGGTAAGGTCTTGGTGTGCATGATGGCATCAGTTAATAGGGTTTCTCTATGCAATGAGGTGTGCAATCAAGAGGGAACTAGAAACTGGTGAACTCATATTGTATCGTTTGGTGGTAGGCAACACATTTTCACAATTGGTATCATATTTGCACATTTTGAAAGTTGGGTTTTGTAGCCAACATAGGAAAGGTGTTGTATATCCTTTTTTTTCAGCAAGAAATATTTTTGTATTAGTAGAATGTACTAAAATGTGTTCTTAAATGTGCAAATAATCAACCCCAGTTTATGATGGGGTTATTAGTCCAGGTTGAATGGTGACTAATTGTTTTGAAAATAGAAATTTCATGCAGGCAATGAAAAGGCTCAGTGGAGCTTTGTTTTTTTTTCTTTTCGGTTGTTTTGGGGCAGGGTGGGGGGGGGGGGGGTGATTTTTTGTTTTTTTTTTGTTCCCAATATGTTTTCAATGTGGTCCCATTAGGTTCACAAAGGTTTCCTCAAGTTCTCAACATGTTCCCTGAGACATTTGCAGTAACACCTCATTTTTTAACCCATATTATGTGAGCGTGACTCAATTTTCATGGATATAAGTTGTAAAGGGGGAAGCCTAACAGAGAGAAATATATTTGGGTTTCTATGTTAGGATTTCCCCAAATTCTGTAGTATTCCTAAAGACAATGTCAGATTTTTCTAGTGTATTAGAAAGACACACATATTAAGAGGCATAATTTTGCCAAGAGGAAGGGGTCTAGGAGAGGGGGGTGGGGTGACAGCAGGAGAGGTGTTTCAAAACATGTATTGATCTTAAGAGTGAGCATTATATTTTCTGAAACGCTCATTTTTATTTTTTTATGTTTTTCCCACCCATTACGTTTCACGGGAAAAAATTAAAAAAAAAATCCAATGGGTCTTTACACATGATTTTTAAAAAAAAATTTAAAGAAAAACCTCAGGCACAAGCATTACCAGAATTGGTCGATGCTCAACTTATGAAATTGTTAACATGATTAAGTAAATTGAATACAAAATAAATTTGATATGAAAAGTGGTAGGTAGCCCAAGGTGACAAGGTCACTGCGTTTTTTTTTATCAATTTCATTTTGCATTCAAATTAATTAATTATGTTAACATTTACATTGTTCCACCATCTCTCATGATTCCAAAAAACCAAAAAAATCTGGGAAAAAGAAAACCCCATCTATGATTATGTGTCTTTGTGCCTAATTCACAATACCCTTGTAAGTTCAATTGAGGGACCTATAAATTAAGGACTATTTTTTGCAAAATTTCACAAGATGGCAATTTGTTTTCAAAGTAGCAATTTATTTATTTTTTGAGTTTTTCAGTTTTGAAAAAAAATCTAAAATTTTAAAAAAATTGTCAGATTCTATCCTAAGTCTAGCAGGTAGCCAAAAATACACAATGATCCTAGATTTTTTTATTTTTTTCGTATTTTCTTATTATCACAAAATCCAGCTAAATCATCTTATGGATGATTGCCACTTCATATACATCACAAAATTGGGAAAAAAAAAAGAAAAAAAACCTGCTAAGGAGGTTCTCTGTTCTATCTTTCAAGGTTTAATCTAATTCTGAAGGCATTGGGAGACCCAAACTAAGCACGGGGTCAGGGGAATACTATGAAAACCTAAGTCAATGGACACTTTGATAAGTTTACAAAACAGCAGAAAGACAATAGAGAAATCCGTAAAGTCACCCTGTCTTCACCCTGTCTTTGGGCCTCCTTTTACCTCCAAACCCGATGGTATTAAATTTGGGTATGAAATGCTAAACCTCAGCATTTAATGCACAAGGTTCGAAAGTAATTATATTAGATGTACAGGTAGGAGTCGTGAAAATATATGTAGCAACAGAAGAGGCGCTCAGGAAAAAGGAAAGACAGGATGAAACTCAGTTTACCACCAAAATTGATGGTTCTCTGAGTTTCACCCCTCGTTGAATGCTCATGTACTTTTTTTTAAGGTTTTTTTTGAAACTCAGGGTTCTGGTGCTGTCTTTTCAATCCTGTGTGGATAACTCTAATGATCCTTAGGTGAAACTAACATAATTTTCACCCACCGGGCAGGCTGACTGGAAAGTCAACCATCCTCCAAGGGTTAAAGTCCTAACCCTGAAGAGCTATTCACCGAACTGGAGATTGAACAGCTATTCAACTCTTTGGGGACAAATAGGTACAAGGAAATCTATTCATGCTCATTGGTTTTTTGTGTAATGTACAATTGGTATGAAGCTTTCCCCCCTGTGAACCAGTCTTAAATTTCCTGGGGTGCTAAATTGTTTCCTATTTTCTCTTTGATAATCAAAGATGAGGTTTTGAAGTCCATAAGTTCATCACATACTTGTGAGATGCTAGGCCGATTACATGGAATTGTATCCCAACAACGGTTGATCAGATTTGTCAAATGATTTGGGCAGTCTTGTGGTAAAGATGGTCTTACCCCTTCCAAAATTCTTGATAAGAGATCAGTCCTCGGAAATTCACCATATGGACACTTCCCTGTGAGAAGCTCAGCAAAGGTTATGGCATAACTGTACACATCTGCTTTGAGTGGATCAATTTTCTTCATAATCCTTTCCTCCTCACCCTGTGTGTAATAAGCCCACAGTTAGTGCAACTTCTTAGCAAAATCGTAGTAGATATACAAGAGAGGTAGACAATATCTAGCTTGAGCATAGGGTTCATTCTTCTAGTAAGATCAATGCAATTGTCACTCAGGAATGATTCTGCTCTTCACACTCAACTTCTTAGGGACAACTGCTTTTTCAAATAGAACATCTCATGGTCTAGCAACTAGTCTACAAGATTTTAATGATCTGGCAGAATCCCTCCCAAGTGCCAATTACACCAGATAATGGTCATTGGTCAGAGCTAGCTTGCAGCTACCTGCTGCTCGATTGGGTTCTCCCAATGGCCATTACCTAATACACACATCAAGTACTTGTGACATACCTGAGTGTAGCAATTGTCTGGAACTTGGAATAGTTCAGGTGCCCTGTACTGTGTTGTTCCAATGTTGGGTGTCTGCATTGTACTTGAGCTCATGAGTTTTGCCTTGGCTTGCCCAAAGTCAGCCAGTTTCACATCAACATAACCCTTATCTGCCAACTCTAGGACTGGTGTAGGAGTCACAAGAATGTTGGAGGGCTTTATATCCCAGTGGGCTAGATGCATTTCATGCATGTACTTCAAGCCCCTTGCCACTTGCAGCATGATGTCCACTGCAACTGGCAAAGAGAATGGCACAACGTTGTTGGGGTCCATTCTCTTGTCCATCCATTTGCGAAGGTCTGTAGACATAAGCTCCATCACCAAGGAGCATGTATTTGTGTCCATTGTGCAGCACATCAGCTGTGTGATGTTGGGGTGCTTGAGGCTCCCCAAAATTGCTGCCTCTTTTCTGAATTCAGTATTCCCAATAGCTTCGAAAGTTTTCTTTGCACACTCTAGTCCCAACCAGGTTGACTTGTGGACCACTCCGTACGACCCTTTTCCCAGATACTCCAGTAATGGCAGTGCATTGTCACCCTGTGCATCCCACAGAAGCACTGGCAAGTCTTCCTCAACAGCCTGCACACTAGCCTGCTTGGAACACCGCTCTAATAGATATGCTCGCATGGCATCTTCATGATTCTGAAAACTTGAATTACAGTGTGTGTATCCTCTCAAGTTTACAATGAGTTCTTTTTTGTCCAAGATAGCTCTTTTTCCAAGGACATGATCCTTTTCAAACCAGTTGAGATTCTCCATATTTCCTACAGATTGGATCTGCTCACTTGAGCTCTTGCCAGACAAAATGGTCACATGTAGAATGTGCGCACACCACTTCAAATCCTGGAGAATTCCAACAAAAGCCTCCTCATTTCCTGCTTGCAAGACTGCCACTCTCAACCAGTTGAACTCAATGCTGTGGGACTCCTGCACAAGTACATTGGCCTTTCTCACTACTCGTAGCAGATGTTGACAAGCTAGTGTAGCCCCAGATATGGTCTGTAGATTCTGAAGTTCATGCAAAAGCCAGAACTTCATCTTCAACAGTTCATGTGCCAAGTGACGACACTGCCACCAGTTTATTCCGACAGTGCCATCCTCGTTGTCATGATACCTGGTCTGGTGCAACACAGTATCTATGCCCTCCACAACAAGATGGACCATCCTATGAAAGGACTCTGTGCAATTTGCAATTTGCTTGAAATCTGTAGATTGGTCTTCCTGTTTGACCAGATCCTTGTTGTATTCTGCCTCCACTACAAGAATCAACACACCAACTGTCAGACCTGTCAATAAAAAGGTTCTTCACGTGACCTTCCATCTCCATTTCAGACTGCAACTTATGAAGAGTAATTGTGGGATCAATGGAAGAAGAGATGACCCCTGTAAGGTTCAGTGCAATTAAGAGCCTCTACATGTTGTGGTGCAATCCTTGGGGCCTTCCTCTATGTTATTGCAAACAAGAATTTGCAACAGTTCTCTAGTTCTCAGTTTTCACATTGTCTTGAACTATTTTCCAATTTGTCAAGAGCTTGTGGTTCAGAACAGTACTGTCTGACAGAGTTTCTGGGGATCAAGAAAAGTCCGTAACATTCCAACATTCCATTCCTAGTCTGATTTGCTATCTGCATAACTTAAGCATACCTGGTTTACTTTGACTGGCATGAAGAAGTTGAAATGAAGACACAACATCCTGTACGCAGTCACACTAATTAGTCATAGTGACAAATACTTTCTGCTACTGCAACCAAACTGTATCAATATGTGGTAATTTTGACTGCACCAAATTTTCACCAATAACTTACCACAATTCCACTGAGAATCCAAGTCAGCCACTGGTAAAGTAGATACACAAACATTCGGAGCACCCCTCTGAAGTCGCCAGGTCGCACATCTGCATCATCAGAGCATCCAGAAAAGGGAAAATGTAACACAAAGGAAGGTACAAACATGTCTTTGCTGGTCAATAGAAGTAAAGCCAAAATTGCGTTCCCATGAAGGAAAGAATCATGCTCTTTGAAACCACCACCAAACATACCACATGTATACCACATGTGAAACTTGTGCCACTGTGACAACATCATACAGAAACAGGATGGCAATGCAATTATTAGCAAAATTTCGTACGTGACTTGCATTGCTGGACATCCTTTTTTGATTGAACATGTAATAAGAAGCAACAATAGCACAGTCAGAGAATTGAAAATGAAAGACAGGGATATATCTTGCTGCAACGCAGTGACCAAGACCATGTGACAAGAAGCAATGATAGCACAGTGAGAGACTGGAATTGAAAGACAGAGACATAGACTTGCTGCAACACAAGAACGAGGTCCGTGATGTGACAAGAAGCAATGATAGCAAAGTGTTTGAACTGGAAATGAAAGACAGGGATATATCTCGCTGCAACGCAGTGACCAAGACCGTGTGACAAGAAGCAATGATAGC
>Ga0116227_10011380_pt1 | contig 14971 bp, 5 predicted proteins | sample S1TSphgellanicum_FD_89693 | JGI IMG/M metagenome (GOLD analysis project Ga0116227, IMG submission 89693) | Host-associated microbial communities from peat moss isolated from Minnesota, USA - S1T2_Fb - Sphagnum magellanicum MG | ecosystem: Host-associated > Plants > Peat moss > Unclassified... | reverse complement strand
TTGTTTCTTTTTTTTTCTAGAAAGGGGTGAAAAGAGGAAAATTGGGGATTGTAAAAATTAATTTACACCCCCCCCCCCCCCCAACATGGTAGTTTACATTACTTTTAAAATAAATAATAAGAAACACACCATTTTAATAGCCTTTGTAAGGGTAAGTGGTTGGTTGTCACAAAAAAGTAGTAGCCCGTATTAAGGGTAGAAATTGAAATGAGGATAACGAATAACCACTTGCAAACTGAAGGGTTTTACTATAGGCGATAGGCATTTGCTAAGAAAGAATACACCAACTACATATGGTAAAAAATAAAAGATAGACCTCTTAAGGTGTTGTAGGTGACATGCAAAACCATTAAAGGGCCTGCAAGCATGGAGGAAATGGGACAATGGTGATAAAAGGTCTATAGACCTAATATAATAATATCCAAAGGCGTAAAAAGTACTATAAGCCATTAAAAAGCAACCACCTTTGGGGGTTTGTTCTTTCCCATGCTACCCTTCTCAATTTGTTTTCACTACCTCCTTGGATTAAACTAGTTACAAGAAGGTAGGCTTGTTCTTGGATAGCAAATCCTTACCTTCCTCCTTTGTTCCTTATATGACTTCTTATTTACTACTTGAGTAGTTGTAGTAAAATAAATTAATGAGGGTAGTTCTTTTAGTGGAGTAATAAGGTGGTGACCTTGTCCCCTTGGTCTTACCCCTTGGAGGACAATAATCATTGAGGGCTGTAATTTCACCCTGTAATAGTAGCTCTCTCTTATAAACCAACACATCAACGCAAAAAAATAGCCCAACAACATGAGGTGCATAACTCTTTCTTGCAAATTAACATAACAACGTGAAATGCATAGCTCTCTCCTATAAATTGGCACAACAACACCAAAAACTGGAATGCAACAATGCATCAACCAATAATGGCAACATGAAATGCATAATTTTTTTATGTAAACTAGCGCAACAATGCAAAATGTGTAGCTTTTTTTTGCAAACAAGCATAACAACATGAAATGTTTAGCTTTCTCTTGCAAACTAATGTGAAAAAAAACTTTGTGTTCTCTTTCCACTTGTAATCCCTAAAGTTGCCACTTGATAACAATAGAAAGCTTCAAATGTCTAACAAAAGCAATAAACTTCACATGCTAGATAATGATAGAAAGTTTCATGCTCTATTTTCAAGTTCCTAAACCCTAAAATTGCCCCTTAATAATGACAAAAAACTTGATAACAACAAATGGTTTAACAAAGTTAAAAAGCTTCACATTCTCCCTTTGCCCCTAAACCTTATTCATTAGAAGAAATTTTGTCATATGCAACCCATCATTTTGCAACTAGATGCAACTAGCTATCAAATGCAACTATAAAATTGACATTGTATATTATATGGGCTATACGGTTATGTGTGCAACTAACATGGAACTATTAATGTACAAAATGGACACATGTCACAAAAAGATTGGCCTAGGGTAATACATATTTAATATAGTATATTATTTATGATACTTAAGTTTACACTAATATACCTTATAACCTAAGAGAATATTACAAAAATATTAGGTATATTTATATATAGTACTACCATAGCCTAAGCCAGTAAGTGATTATTATAAATAGTATAAGTTAATATACATAATATGCATAGGTTAAGTAACATAAGTAGTTTGAGTTAATATACTTATATATGTTAATTAGACCTATTTTAGTATACCTCACCTAGCTTAGAAAAAAATAGCTATGTACAAAGTATAAATTAACTTAGGCTAGGTCACTTAATTAATTAACAAAATTAGTATTACAGTTAAACTAGCTATTCCATCTGAATTACTAATTATATAAGCTAATATACCTAGGCCTACATTAGTTAGCCTAGTTTATCTTAAGGTGCCTAAATAGGGTAATTAATTCACCTAGGTTAAAGTAGGTTAATTACTTACTCAGTTGACCATTAGCCTAAGTTATGTAATTAAATATAATAATAATATCAGAATAATAATACATATTTAAATATTCAAATACTTATTTATAATTATTAATTATCATTATAATTGTAATATAAGTATAATTGTATTATTTTAAATGTATAAAATATAATATGGTAATATTAAACATATATTTTATTTAATATTTATTACTATTATTATTAAATAATAACTATAATCATATTATTATTATTTATTTATAATAGTTAATATAGCTTGTAGGTAAACTAAGTTAGCATAACATATATATTAAATAGTAGTTATAACTTAATTGCAATTAAGTTGGTTATGCTTACAACTAAAATGTTTATCCCATATCTTTTGTCATACCTTCCACTTTTCTAAATTATATAAGTGCATTAGAAATAGTTTAGAAATAAATGCCATTTGGGATGAACCAATAAAATAAGTTCAACCTTAAAGGCTAAACCCAAAATAAAAAAAGGTTATCCTAAACTTACCTAGTTAGCCTAGGCCTATGTACCTACTTAAATGCCATGTATCAACATCCTTAAAAACCTAAATTGGATTATCTAGATTTTATTTTATTTTATTTTATTTTATAACAAAATGTGTTTAAACGACACATGTCACCAAATAATTGGCATTCAAAATGGACACATATCATAAAATTAAACATTGCCATTTATTTGCAATACCAATTGCAAAACTAGGATTTACTTCTAATGATTTCATACAAAGAAAATCATATCCGGTGTTTTATCTATTGTAACTAGTGGATAAGGTTATCTACTACAAGGTTATCCTTACAAATATGACTATGATAAAGTTACCCACCTTAAAGACATTTGTTAATTCTAGATAGTCTAGTTGAAAAAAAATACAAAGTCCAAATATGATTTTTTGCATATCCATTTAATGTGCATTTGGATATATAGCCAAAACCACATATCCAACCAACATGTGTAGATACACACAAAGGAGCCAATGGGATTATTTTACAAAAGGACTATGAATCATTTTGAGTAATTTTTCACTTCTTCATATGAAAGAAATTTTGAATGAAATCTTTTACAACTTGTTATAAAAAATATATAGTTGTCCCAATAGATCATTTTTTTTTGTTAATCATTGTTGAATAAATATGAATTTTTCAAAGTGTGTATATTTTGCTAGATTTTTCGTTTCATTTTGAAATTTTATCATAATTTTGAACCATACCAAAATATGTTAACTACTTTAGGTTTTTGTTTCTTGTATCATAAACTACAACTTTGTATGTAATGTTCATTTCACCCCATTTACATATGGTAAAAGATTTTTGAAAAAAAATAATTAAAAAAATACTTTGAATTTAAAATATTCAAATTCGAGATATTTTAAATTGTGAGTGTTTTTCGAATTTGGGTAGAAGTTACTATCAACTAAATTTTTATACCATCAAAATTATTTTATTAAAATAGTCCTTTACCTATTTTTTTACACATTCTTTTATAAAATGAACCACAATCTAATATAGTAACTATTCAAGTTCAAACGTCTTTTATTAGAATTAAAATCCAAATTTTAATTTAATGAATTTTTAATTTGAATTCCTCAACATTCATATTAATCATTTAGCACAATTTGGAATGATGAACATAATTTTAAAATGTTAAGAAAAAAACATGTAAAACAGTTCGTAGTTTTCATCACTATTTGACATGATTTTTAGTTGAGCCTAGATTTATATTTGCACCCTAGCACTAGTTTAAACATTGATTTATCAAGTCAAAGAAAATGTTACAAAAGCCATTCAATATTACTTTCATTATTACAAATCATGGTTTTTTAAAAAGTTCAAGTTATGTAATTTGTCATCTTTAACTAGTGGACATGTACATGAAGGATTTGGGGTTCAATTCTTTATACTTGCAACCTATATTCATGTTTAAAAAGCAAAGGTAGAATAAAGTAGTTCAATGAAATTATGTTAGGTAAGATAGGCTATAAACATCTACTTACTGAAGTGCATTTTTCAACCTATCTAGAGCTATTTATTATTTGTCTACTTACTTATCTAAAACCTATTAATTTTTAAAATAATAATCCAAAAAATAATTTTAATTTATGTATAAATCCAATCAAATAATCCATTGTTTACTAGTCAAATAGATAATTACTATGTTGGTCAGTTTGTTAGTTGAAATAAGGTCCAAATTTACTACCCAGTCATACTAGCAATTCCAAATTGACTTGTCCAAATTGATAAGGTGGTCTCTTTTATGCTTATCATTTTTGAATATTTGAATAAAAAACCAATAAAAAAATCATGAATTACATAGTGTTTCAGCTTTCAACATCCTTTACTTTCAATCCTTCCTTGCTATTGCATGTGGACACATGAACATCAATACTTATGTACAAAAAGAGTGAGGTTTTAGTAAGAATGAGAGTGGTACCCACACATCACATATGTGGGCTTTTACAAGTGTCTACTATTTCCAAAATAGAAGGCAAGTTAATTTTTACCCTCTCATCGAAAATAACAATATACAATTAAAAAATCAAATAAAGGCCATCACATCCATCACATCGGCCAATCCAAGCTAATCATATTCCTCTATTGATCCTTTTGAAGAGCATTGTATCTTCTACATATACACAAGTCCAAACTCAATTTCAAGTAATTCAAAGCTTGAGCTTCATCCAAATTATTATTCACAAGCCATTATACTGTTGAAGGTGGAAACTGCTCTAAGTAGCCAAGGACAAAGCATTCAGTGCAGTACAACACTTTGGCTACTAGTTTTTTTGTACAAGGTTTCGACTTTCAACATCCAGGTTCTAACTTCTCTAACTTGGTGTTGACTGGAGAAAGTTTCTAATGTTGTGTGTTTCACACACACACATTGGTTTTTTAAATTTTATTTTTAATTACTAGCAATTATAGAACTGGAATCCACATCTATTGGGGAACACAGACTGGGTTTTTGTTCTCATCTCTGCTGAACAGCAATAGCCTCTGACATGGAGCTACAATCTCCAGATAACCCAGAGTCCGAAAGTTGATGAAATATTCAGTACGATGAATATCATACAAATTAGATATTTTTTGCAGTACCAAAACTCTGTAAGTCTTTGGGGATTTTGAAAACCTCAAGAAGCCCCCAACTGAAATCTGATGTCTGTTGCACAAATGTTTGCTGTTTGAATGTACTGAAATTCAATCTCTGTTGCACAAAAAGTTTTATGTTTGAATAGACTGAAATTCATACTGTCTGTTGCACAAAAATTTGCTGTTTGAATAGACTGAAATTCAGACTGTCTGTTGCACAAAAGTTTGTTGTTTGAATGTTTACTGAAATTCAGATGTTTGTTGCACAAAAGTTTGCTGTTTGAATGTACGGAACAGCAGACTGCAAAACAAAAGGCAACAACAAAATTCCCAATCCCAAAACACAAATGAGGGAACAGATTGACAATGCAAAACAGGGATTCCTCACCACTCCATATGTTGCTGGTCTGGAGTCTGTACTCGTACCAACCCACGATGAAAGGCATTATATGACCCAGCATCCACCAGTGCAGAATCCATTGGAAACCCATTATTTGATCAGTTATGGACAAACGGAGATTAGACTACCAAGGTTCTTCCAACCTCTTATGTAAACCCTCCAACTTCCACCTCACTTAGGTGAAATTACTTAGGTAATTTACCTGTGTAAGTGTTCATCTAAGATAAGGAATGTATAGTAGTAGCCTGTATAGTGGCTACTATGTAGGTACGTAAGTATGTAAGGCACTTGGTGGCTGCTAGGTCATTAGATGCATGTGGATGGCTAGTACATAGCTCACCACTATGGGTGGCTATGGAACAAAAACACAATGAAAATGTGTTTCCTGTCCACACCATCCATCCTGCATGGACACTTGCCTCGGCCCGCTAGTGGGTACCACTTCACTTTGACCAAATGAAAAGTTCAGCAAGGTAGACTCTCTACCTTAGCTATTGTAATGAGGACTAACTAGTATATGCCTGGCACCTTTTGAAGGTCAACTTGTAGCACAATTGGTCAGACTATCAAAATTTGTCAAATTTCTTCATTGATTGTATCAAATGAGAAAATCAGCCAATTGCAATTGCAGGTCGATTAGCCATAATAAAGTGTTGACCATCCCCGCATCCAAAATATAAGTGCAACTCCTTTTGAAACTATCCTTCAACTGATTGGCAATCATGATTGCCTTGGGGCAAAAATTCCCCCTTTAGAAGTTGCTGCATTCCTTATTTTCATTCAAGCCAAACCCTACATTGACATGGACTTCCCCCATCAACATGCCGGCCCATGACCACACTCCACATAGTCCCCAAAAGAATTTGGAAAACAAATTAAAACCTTGCTTGCTACATTTTTTAAAAAAAATATGGCATTTTTGGCTCATCAGGCATTTAGGGGCATTTAGGGGTTTAATTAGTTGTGAGTGCTCCCAAACTTCTTTTGTTTTGGTGATGGTCTTCTTTGATTGGGCAATCACACAAAAAAAGTGATCAAGCTTTGGACACCTCAAAATTTGACATATTATAGCATGTCGTTTGCCTTGGGCCTACCTAGAGAAGCTCCAAGACATAGTGCTTTGGGCAAAAGAGATGGGATACTTTGGTGATGGGATAAAGTCTCACAGAGACACCACATTCCTTCACAAGGCAACGGAACACTCTATTTGGTGATGGCCAATATGGCAGCCCCTCAAGATGCACAAGAATGGAACTGGAGAGCAAGAGCAACACTTTCAAAAACACACAAACTTTGATGGAAGTGGCCATGAGGAAGGTTGACAACAGATCCGTCTAGCAGTCATGATCAAACTGGCATGGTGAAAACCTTGTGAGCAATCACCTGTCACAAAAAGTTCACAGGACATGAATCGTGAACTTCTTCACATTCCAAGGAGAAAGAGATCATGCACAGTAGGCCATATAAAAGGAAGGGTTAGAGGCTTGATCAGCTCAGCCAACTTGGCACCCAAATTATGTCTCCCTTCTCAAAGATGCCAAGATGTTATAAATCACTTGGGTGAACTCAAATTGAGGCTTAAGAACTTGACAATAGCCTGCTCTTGTCACCAATCTGGGAAATTATAGCACACCTCTTCAGTGCCTCCAAATCTCTGAGGTAATTTTTTTCCACTGGTAATTCAGAATTTGAACAAACAGAATTTTCCCATGTTGATCCCAAAGTGCACAATCATCATATCCGTGGCCATTAATATCATCTGACAAAATCTGTAACCCAAGTCCAATCACAATGGATTCTACAGCAACACAATTGATCAGCTACAAGTGTTACCATTTTGGCAAAAGTTGTGAACCAGTTCCTTCCTCACTCTCTTTGACTGCAAGGATTTTTGAACTTCTGGAACTAAAAGTTTATGTTCAAAAAATTGCAGAGAAATTTAACTTCATCTTAATGCTTTGACAACAACCATTGTGTCAGTTTCAGTCAAAGCAAAACTGACACAATGAGAATAAAATGGCCATAACCTTGAGATTGTCAATGGTAGGATCAACCTAGTATTGAAATTAGACAAAGAAATTAGATAAAGAAAGACTTCATTCCAACAACTTTGTGCATGCAACAAGTATATGTGATAGTTCAAAGAGTTTAGTCTATCAACTCATTTCAAGCAGGCATATATCTGTAATGATTGCAAAGAAGAGGAGCAACTAACTACCAAAAAGCTGGAAAACTACAAACTAGCAGGAAACTATAATTTGAATTGCAATGCTGCACCAATTTCCATGGAACCATCTAAATCATCTACACAATGCAAATAGCTGTAACACCAATACTCCCACTAATTGTGGCAGCATTTTTATCCATGGAAATTCCTTTCAAATGTCATCTCCTACTCATTGATTGATTATCTAGGAATTCCAAGAATGTATCAAAAACACTAAAATTTGTCTAGTGTAAGAACCTTGGTCAGCACATCAGCAACTTGACCGTTTGTTCCAATGTAGCTCATATGACCAAGCTCGCTTTGTTGGAAATTTTGGATCACATGGTAATTCATGAAGTAAATGCTTTAGCCATACTATTTCTTTGCACGTCAATGTCATGGCAAGATACTCAACTTCTATTCTTGAGCTCTCAACACATTGTTGGTTTTGGTTTAACCACCTACCAAGGCCTCCATTCAAATAAACAAGACAACCACTCTTGGATCTTCTATCATCAATGCCCCTTGCAAAGACCGCATTAACATAAGCTATCAAAAAATGATCCTTATCTCCTATAGAATAGCATAGCTTGTACAACAAACATTGCAATGAAGCATTGCAAATATGATGTTTCCCACAATATCAAAGTATGAAAAGTTGGGATCACATTATCTTTTGAATTACCCACTCACAAATGGACGTTCACGTCCATGGTGTGACCATTGGATGGGAATATTTGAATCCAAACTTCTTTAGCATACAAATAATGTATTCAATGTATATAGACTTCATTTGTTGGTTTCAATTAGTGTGCAAACCCATGTAGCAATTAGCTTCCCTTTCAGTCATTTAAAAAATGATCCTCCGATGACCGACCACATTATCCAATTTCATTATATCTTTGCACGTTTTTAGTCTAACAAAAATTGCAACCAAAAGGATTGGTTGAGTTTTGTCAACATAAACACATGGATTGGCAAATGTTGGTACAAGCTTGTGTCACATCAAAAATTCATTGAACTTTGAATCCCATTAAACTCAGGTTATAAGCACTTTGTATTTGGGGGGCACTTTTGATTCTTAATAACATGAATGCAAATGAATATTTTTTAAATCATTATTAACAAGTCAACATTAAAAAAATTTGACCCAAAAAAAATGTCATGCTATATTATTATGTACATGTGAAAATAAGATGAATGTACATAAAATGAATAGAAAGTAACCAAAAACGTTTTTTCACATGATTAAGCAACAAAAGCATTCAATATGTACCCTTTTTAAATCGTTTTTGGGTATTTTATATTGATCGTATTTTCTTCCCATGACATATTTGAAAAATAAATTTAAAAAATTCAACATTAACTTGGTTTATCACTTGAAAATGTGAAAAATAAAACCATTATACTTACACATTATGTGGGTCCTAATAGTGTGTTTGGACCCACAAACATAAACTCAATCCCAAAAACACTCCCTTGGGAAAAACCAAGTGTGTAAGAATGTAAAGCAAAAGCCTCCAAGACCTCCAAGTGCATTCCTACTTTGGGAGTTGGAAGTCCTAGGACGTCTTAAATCTTTGGAACAAATTTGGTGAGAGCAAACTTTATTAAATTCATGAGCTCCATATAAATCTCTCATCAAGATCTTCGTTAAGAAAAATCATTATTTATATCAAATTTGAATTCAAAGTTATTCCATATGTTTGGAAACATCCTTTTGCCACAACTCAATCAACAAGTTGAAACAATCAATGCTATTGTCTAACTTTAGTTTTGGTTTATAAACCCGTTTGTTATTTATTACGTTTATGTTTAGAAGGAATGCAGAAAGCTTCCACATATCATTTTCCAACAATGAATCATATATTTCATTAACCATTATTGATTCCCACTATGATTTGTTTTCTCAAGATTTTGCATGTTCATAAATTTGATGCTCCTCCATCACTTCTTGAACCATTTCAACAAATGAAATAAAAGTTTCTTATAGTGCAACCCAATTCCCATACTATTGTGGAAGATGATGGTCCATGTTTGTTTGAATAAACATTTTGACTACTTCAAAATTATGGTCAAAATGACTTGTATTACTACTTGAACCTTGGTCCTTCAAGTATGTTGTCACTAGTTACATAATTTCATTAGTCTCATTATGTCCATGTGAAGCCTATTCATTTCAATGACAAATAGGAAATCATGGAAATGAATATATAACCACCCTTTTTCAAAATAGGTTATTTGTTCATGGAGGTTATTCATATCAATATTCAATGATAGAATCATCAATTTGAATTGGTCCAAAGTTGTGATTATATCATTTTCTACCACAACATCAAATAGGTGCATTGTCTATGATTCATTCACCATAACATTTGCTATTATTTTGTCACTAATAAGGATTATCATCACCTTTTGTTGAAGAATGAAAACCTACATGTTTTTAAATTGTGGTTGTTCATGCTAGGCACCTTTTTCATTTCTTCATAAAAAAATACTTATGTTGATTATCGTTTCCTTCATCTGAGGTTATCAAACCAAAGTTGAAAGTCATTATTCTCTTAAGAATACCTAGGGGGGATACTCTTTTTTGAATTTACAACATACATGAATAAAAATATCAAGGTTTAGATATTGGATATTGGGTAAATTTTAGTTATATAATAGGGTTGTGTTTATTCTAAAAATTAAAATATAATTAATATAGGATATACATTAATCCATAATATTCAAAAAATATTTTAAAAATATAACATATGTATTAAACATTTAAAATATTATTTATTATTTGAATTAACAATGATTAACTCATGACCTCTTGTATTGTTTTCCATTTATTTGTTAAATCTTGCATCCTTTATCAATTATCAATGGAAGTTTTGTCCAATTACTAATTATTCCATTGGAAAGCAAGTTTGCTTGACCTTGTCCTAAGATGATAGCTATACTTTGCAATTGATTCATGTACCTCCCTCTTTCATTTTTATCTTTCATTCATAACTTAAATATGGTCTATTGTTTAGTTTACTAAACTATTTTATCAAACTTATATATCTTTGTGGACTATTTCACTTGGTTTATGATACAATAATATTGGGTCACAAGGGACCATCAACAACATCAATATTATTTGCAATGTTAAAAAAACCATAATAAATATACTCAGACCATCAAATACAATGGGTTAGAAGTAATGAATTTATATTTTAATGTGATCATGTGAGGTGTTAAACATCTTATATTGCAAGATCATAGGAATTGTTGTCAAGTCTTCTATTTTGTTTCTATTGTTCCATTTATGTATGAGGAACTAGTTGACAATTGAACTTGCATTCACCAATATTAATATTTCAAATTACAAGATGTATTGCCAATTGATGTTGTTAATCATGGAATCTCATATGTTTAAGCTATGATGAAAATTTCATTGGCCATAAAATTTGTTGACCTTGCTTGTAACAAAACAAATCGCTAAAAGGTATTGAAATAGTTACTCATATATGTCCTAGTTCACTTCAGTGGATCATTTGCATAGTAATTTAAACAATAGATTACTTAATACACATTAAATTTTTTAAAAAAAAAACAATCCCTTTGAAATCTTGATTTCATTTCCAACTCCAAGCTCTAAATTTTTTTAATTAAATGAATATATTGTATTGAAATTGCATGCAAACAAAAAATTATAATTAAATTAGGGTGGATGAAATATTTTCATGTTAGAATAATTAAATGTTTATAAGGTGAGGAAAAAAAGATTCCTTCACCTAATACTCCCCTTCAAAAATATTATTTGACACAAATAATTTAGAATTTTAATTCTCAATGTCCCCCTTGGGAGTGCTAGCAATCAAAACATTCTCATTAAATTACATTGTTATTAGGTGTAATCATACAAATAAGAATTACAACATGTGTCCCCAATGCTTGGTTTTTCATGTTTTAACATAAAAAATAATAATAAAATTGCAAGTCATTAATTTAAATGACAATGTTTCTATTATATTATGAGAACATATGGAACAAATTGAAATGAATATATTGAATATAAAATACTCAAAAACACTTCACAAACATTGTTTTCATTATTTTAAAAATATTTGAATGACTTGAAATGAATCAAAAATGACATAATCATGAAAAATAATTATCCATACCTTTGCATAATAATATAATGTGACACCCTTTTTTCATGAATAATTTTTATCACTATAAAAATCATGAAATTCTAATCCATGACTTATTTTGTAACAGATTTCAGCAATTTACCACAACATCTTAGCAAACAAACTTTTTTTTTAAAGCAATCACCTTAAATGGTACGTGTGGCTCCCTTTATCTTGTTTGCACCCTAATGTTGTTCCTTGATGAACCAAAGTGCATTTCTTCACAATTTGGTAACCCCAAGTAGCTTGTCAACCAAAACCTACACATTGTGGTTTTTGTTATTGATTCAAATTCCTTATAGATTTCTTTGTCTTTTGGTTGAACATCCATGACCAAGGCCTAGGTCCAAAGAGTACAACTTTCTTTGCAAATCCCTTAAATACTTCGATGATCATACTTTTGTTTAAATTTTTTCATTAAACTCATGATGATCACCTTCATCAAAATCAATCCCTTTTTCAAACATTAAGTGTTTTAAAGGTTGTATCAACAACAGGGCAAACCCACATTTGAGCAATACCACGAGGAACATCACACCCCAAATTTCTTGGACTTGTTCAACTTCAAGTTAATATAGGATTCACTTCAAGAAGACTTTTCACTTTGCATTTTATATCAATAGATTGTCCAAGTTATGTAGAATTTGAAACTTCAATTGCATTTGCAAAAATTGAACTTTTAAAGCTCCAAATGAATGGTCAAGGAAATTTTTTCAGGAAAGTAACACTTCAAATTTCTCTATTTAAGAACACAAAAAAAATTAAAATAAAATCATATTTTTAATGCTTTTAATATCTAGGAGGGCCTAAAATGGTCCTCTGTTTTATTTGATTAACAAATAGTGATTGAAACAATCATAAAATTTTGAACAATTTTCAAAGGTCAAAATTAAATCTTAAAAGGTCATATTTCATACGTTTACAAATTTATAATAATTCTTTCTTTTTTTTTTGTTTCAATCAACAATTTGAGCCATAGCCTAGTGTTTATAGTTGATAAACCAAATAATAATAATTTTACAATGGTGCAATTTGACATTTATAAACGACTAGGGTCAAGAAGTTCCATATAAGTTGCAAGCCTTCCAAAACATGAACTTCTTTTATCTACCCCATGTGTAAAGGTCATCATCCCATGAGCTCTAGCCCTTGTTTTGATTAGTTACATCTTTGTTATTAAGACCAAAATCTACAAATAACTTTCAACATTTCTAATCTTTCCAGTTAACATTAGATGTCTCATTTAATTTCAAGTAAGATCGATACATTTGAATGTCTCGACAATGAAAGAGGGAGGTCTAATGTGATGGTTGTTAATGTGGGTGTGAATCAAAGTCCAACATTCATCTTCATCAATATGAGCTTCACCTAAAAACTAAGAGGAACAACATCATCTTGGTCTTTAACACTTGCCTATGGAAGGAGCAAGGGGCCACTTGGATTTACAATGGTGGGTGTAGCTTTGATTGCACATGTCTACTTGTAGGTCTATTTTTATATGAGGATTTTTTTGAAAGATGATATTTTGGCTTGTGTTGAAACTTGAGATATTAGTTACAGAGTTATAATATTTTGAAAGATTTTGGTTTCTTTCTTTTAGAGGATTTTTTGAGAATTATATTTTTGCATGTTGAAATATTTGAGTTTTCATACTTCTTCTTTTGTTTTGCCTTAAGATACTTTTTCATGTAAATGGCAAGGTCACATTGTGACACACCCCTTGTTCATACTAAGTTTTGCATCTTTGCAAAAAAAAATTTATCACAATATTATGGTAGATGATGGAAATAATAATAATAATAATAATTTAAAAATGAATTCATTTTTTGAAGAAAAAATAATTATTCATTTTGCCAATGTGGAAACTGACCCCTAGGCTATGGTACCCCCAAAGGAACAGATGTATGCGCTTGCTTACATTGTTCTTCTTCCCTTTGAGTGTTCCCAACGAATAGTTGCACAATCCTCTCTATGTATGTATTTAGTGGAGGTAGGCCTGAAAAGAGCAACATAACAACCTTATCAATTAGAGCACCATGTGAAAATATGTTGTGGTGTTCAAAGGATATCATTAGAAAAGAGTTTTTAAGGTACACTAATCACTCGCCAAACGAATGACCAACTCAAGGTTTAAAGGTTTAAGAACCATAGGAACTGGTTCACCCAAGGCCGTTCAAAGAGGAGAGTGTTAGGATGCAAAAAATGCATGATATAAATATCATTAGGAAAATATTTTTTTGCTCTATCAATGAGGCAATGCAGCATGAACCCAAGAAACCCATTTTGTTTCATGGGTTCCATGATTGTTTCCATATCATGACCTGTGGTCCCATGGAAATTGGGAACATGGAACCAATCATGGGTTATATATAATGCAAAGGCAAGTTTGTCAATAAATAAAAAAAGAAAAAGAATTTATGGTTTTGGTGAAGCCTCCATTCACATAATGGCAAGCATTTATATATATATAATTGGTATAGTAACCTTACCCACCCCATAAGAGTGACAATGCAAAGTTTTGCCAACTAAACATGAACATGAATGAATGAGCATGAGTGAGAGTATCTCTTCTTTTTGACCCCAAGGCTATACAATAACAAACGCGCACAAATAATGTGCAAGAACCTTATTTCTAAGTATGAGGAGGAGTTTGCAAGGTTGAAAATGTGTGCATAAGTGTCAAGGCTTGTGCATTCATTGTCTATATATTAAAATAGATATATTGGTGTGATCATGTTTGATATGTTCAACAAGATCACACCATAACCCTCTCAAACTTCCCTCTCCCCCCCACCCCCAAATGCTTAGGTTTTTATATTATTGGAAAGCTCTCCACAAGACAATGTGCATATTTGTTGTTTCACAATTTTTAGACCAATGAGGTCATTGAATTTAGATTGATTTTTTTCTTTCAAAAAAAAAAAAAAAAAAAAAAAAAAAACATTTCATCTAACAAATAGACAAAAATAAAAAAAATAAAGAAAAACAAAATATTGAAAAAAAAAAAAAAAAAGACAAAAAAGAAAAGTTTAAAAATAAGTAGTGAAAAATTAAATACAAAAAAAAATGAATTAAGTGAAAGTTTAGCAAATTTTGAAAAATATATTAATGTAAATTTTTTTTTTTTTTTTTTTGAAAGAAAAAAAAAAAGAGAATTTTATTTAG
>Ga0116227_10011379_pt1 | contig 14971 bp, 11 predicted proteins | sample S1TSphgellanicum_FD_89693 | JGI IMG/M metagenome (GOLD analysis project Ga0116227, IMG submission 89693) | Host-associated microbial communities from peat moss isolated from Minnesota, USA - S1T2_Fb - Sphagnum magellanicum MG | ecosystem: Host-associated > Plants > Peat moss > Unclassified... | reverse complement strand
AAGACGGGGGGAAGGGGAGAGATGGTCCACATCCTTTTTTTTTTTTTTTTTTTTTTTTTTTTTTTTTTTTTTGAATTTCAAGATATTTGCTGCAGTGAGTGACAGTGTGTGTGAGATCTTGAATCCTGTCAGAAGATACCTACCTACTTACTTACTCACTCACTCACCTACCTATCTACTTACCTATCTACCTACCTACCTACCTACCTACCCACTCAATCCTTTCTTCACGTGTTCCCAGTTTTGATGTTTAGGATGAGGCCTGTTGTGTCTTCAAGCATGGAGAGTTTGGAGACTCTAAGAGTGTAGCTACTAGCTAGCTAGACTAGCTTGTTGCTCCTTGATGGATGATGTTTGATTGGATGATGTGTTGACAAGAAATACTTTTTGCATTGTATTCCTGTCCTACAATTAACCATGGTGGTTACCTCTACACTAACCATCCACATGCATCTACCTACCTAGTGGTCACCAAAGTGCCTTACCTACCTATCACTTATGTTCCTGAACTTCTTACTTAGGATACTTACTCAATATTTACATAGGTGGTAGTGTTTAGTGACCTAGGTAGTGTGAGTGAGAAGTAGGAGGGTTTACAAGAGAGGTTACGTTGCCCGTTCATTGGATTTCATACAATCCAGCCAGCACTAGTGGAGACTCTTGGGGACACAAAATCCAGTTTAATGGAGGGAAAATAGTGTTCGACCATGGAACAAAAAATTCATCCATCCTCATCCCCAGCTAGAATTTTCTTGTCCATTATCATCCTTCGGTTAACAAGCTTCTCATCCATCATCATCCCCCAAGCTAAGATCTTCTCAAAGACATAATAAGAACTCACTATTGAAACCTTTCATCATCTTGAGTTCCACCTCCACATACACCCCCTCATTGGAACATTGAATGGTGTGTGTGTTTATGTGAGGGTTTGGATGTGGTCTTGAGAGAATTAAACTAAAAGTAGGAAAAGAATTGGAGGATGGATACCGTAGTAGTACGGTAGTACATACATGCCCGTCAATTAATTAATTAATTATGGTCGAAAATAGAATATTTTCAGGATATTCTCAAAAATTCTTTAATTTCCTTCTCAAAATTTTGGTTTTTTGAATTTTATTTTTGTGGAGAATTTCAACATTTCTGAAAATAATATAATTAGTGTTGAAGCTGCCCTTGTACTATGATATTTCATTGGTATCATGGTAAAAATGCCAAAATTTTCTTGATCTATTCTTAAATTATTATTATTATTTGAAAACCTGTATCATTTTTTGACTATTATTAAAAAAATCAAATACTTGCCCCCACATTGGTTGATACCTTCACCTTTTTGAGAGAGGCTTCTTAATGACCATATTAAGCCCAAAAAATGTTGACTAGGGTTTTTGGACTTACAACATGAAATTTGTACTCATCCCAGGAATGGAGGGTTTTTGGAATCTGATTATTTTTACATTCATTTGTCTTTTAGGTTTTTAGATTTTGTTCCATGTTTTTAGATTTTAAATGACTTGCAAAGAGCACATGTTCATGGTTTGCCCACCTTTCAATCCAAAAGGGAGGAAAAACAAGAATAGCTTGGAGGACCCTTCAAAATTTGATAGTGGTTTCATTACTATTATCATCAGCCTCTTTTTTTTTCTTTTTTTTTTGGCTGGAAATATATAAGCTATATTTAGAAAATTGAAAGTGCTAAAATCAAGTGATTTAATTTATTTTTTTCCAATAGCCATAATTTGACCAAAATTTAAGAATATTCCCCCATATTTTTAATTCATGGTTCATGTAGGGTAGCCCAAAATTAAGGAAGGATGTTAAAAAAATTATACTTTCATGTTTAGCTTGTAATCAAATTTGGCTAAATCTTCATGTGGATCATAGCCACTTTGGCTACATCACAAAATTGACAGAAAAAACACTGCTGTATATTTCAGTTGGTGTCCATCAGGTGTCTCATTTGCATTATTGAGCAAAGTAGTTAATGTGTCCCCTCACTTTCCTCCCCCCCTTATTAACCAATATTGTGTCTAATGTTTTTTTATTGGCGAATTATTTTTTCAGAAAATAAGAAATGTGAAATTAAAAAAATTCAAATAGATTTTTTTGGGCCATTTCCGAAAGAAAAAACAATTAAATTAGCCACATCTAGACCTAGGCACTTCCTAGTTTGTCACTTGTAGCAACACTTTTTGTAAAATTGCTACAGCCCACCTAGGACAATCACCAATTTAATGCTAATTAATGAAGGGGATAATTACCAGTCAATTGAGAAAAAAAACCCCTGATTGTGTTTCTATTTCTATTTGTCACAAAAAATAATCACACCACAAATTTCCTCTTTTCCAATTACTAGTGTATTTATTTGTACATAGCCAAGATTTGCATAGGGAAAATTCCAGTACCTATGCATTAAATTTGGCCCATATCTAAGTGTGGTACCATGATGCTACATTCTTGGGTGGTTACCATAGGACCCAAGTGTAGACTAGAGTGCCCATATTTAGGGCCACTTTAGATGAAGGTCCAAGTTCCAAGGTCCAGAGTCCAATGAAATAGAGCAATCCTATTGGCTGAGAGCCATAAACCAATCCAAACTAAACCAAACCAGACCAGAACTGGGTCTGATTTTTGGAACTGGAAATCAAAATCGGGTTTAAAATTGGATCCAGTTCTGGAACCAGAAATGAACCCAGACATGGTTCTGGAACTGGAACCAGAATTTTTGAAAATACCCAGGGAAAAAAAATTCTGGAACTGCTGGTTAACTGGCTGATAACCATTGGTTTCAGACCAGTCTAGCCAGAACCAGAAACAAATCTGATTCTAGAGTCGAAAGCCAGAATCGAAACCAGAATTGTATTTTTTTCAAGAGCCAAACCAGAACCAAAACCAAAACTATTTTAATGTTTTTAAAAAGAACCAAAACTCAGAAGGTTTTTCATAAAAGTTAAGAACCACCCAACACCAAAATTTCCCATAACTAGCCTAGTTATGAAAAATATTTTCAAAAGCCTGAATTACTTGACCCTTGGTAATGAAATATTCTCAATGCCAAGGTTCAAAGATCAAGAATATTTTAAAAATATTTTATTAAATTATTATAAAAGGTGTGTGCAATTCACTGGTTTCTATTCACTAGATCAATGAATTCACTATTCTTCAACTAGTCCCAGTTTATTAAAACTAATGAATTCACTAAAAATTTAGTGAAATCCCTTGACATATAGACACCTTTTGTTATAGCAATGATCACGGCCTTATTTAGAGCTCCCCAATTCTCTACTCACAGTCTCCAAACTCCCCAAATTTTCACCCCAACCCATTTGGGTTACTGAAAATATGAAAGAGGAGAGGAGGAGGCCGGGAGAGAGAGAGACACACACACACACACACACACACACCCCAGAGCCAGGGAGAGATATTAAATTGCCCTTCTTCCCCTCCTCCCACTCCCCAGTCAAGTTTCATTCAGACAAAGGCTGCAACAAGCAAACAGGGAGGGAGAGATTTTTTCAAGAGTGGGGTCTCTCCTGCCTCCTGCTCCTCCTCCAAGCTCCTCCTACCTATCTATCCTTCTTGATGTGCATGGGGTGTGCTAGAGTCTGGAGTATCTATCCATCTATCTAGTATGGAACTTTGGACAGCAGCCCTGACCACTTCCAAGATGCCTGGGGGTTGTGAACTGTGTGTGGCAACAAAGGAAAAAAGTGAGTAAATTTGTTTTAAACTCAACCCCCCTTTTAGGTCAAAATACTTTGCAACAATTAAATTACTCTCCAAGCCTATTCATATCCTTCTCACACTTGTTTGAGAGATCACATAGCCTACTGCAATTTTAAAACAGATCTCCAATTTTTATGCGATCTGAAATTCAAGCAGCTATTGTTAGTGTGCAACTCCATTTTTTCATAACCATAGTTGTGCCCCACACCATGAAGCTTGCTTCCCAATCACACGCTGATTTTATAACTTAGGCTGTGTAAACTACCCAACCAATGTTATTTTTAGGTTTTTTTTTTTTTTTTTGGGTAGCCTAAGTGGCAATCATCCCTAGGAATCTGGCTATAAATCAGATGAAAAGTACAGATTTTTTTAATCAACTTTCTATATTTATGGCTACACACCAAAAATCAAACATAAAAATTTGGTGATTTCTACTTCTTCTTTTTTCTCTCCCTCTCTTTTTGACTATTGGAAACTCTCCTAAATCACTTCATCCTCAAATTTACTTTTTTGGAAAATATTTTATTTTGGAAAAATCTCACCAGTAAAAAAAAAAAGGCTGTACCCCAACCCCACACTTGTATTACACATAATAAAAATGGTGAAGTTCATTCCCCAAAAAATTCCCTCTCCCCATTTCCCTTCTCTCTTTCTTTAATTTTGGGAAATGTTTGTGAAAGATGTGAATGATGATTTATTAGGGAAATCTTTGTTAAATTTCCCCCAGAAAAAAAAGGAAGAAAAAGAAGAAGAAAAGAAGGAGGAGGAGGAGGAGGAGGAGAAGGAGCTTTGAGTTTTTAACAACCTCTCTCCTAGAATGAAACAAGAGCTATATAGTCTAGGGTGTGTGACTTGAACCATACACAAACCTAACCAGACCATGCAGCTTTGTCAGACAGAAGCCTGTCGTCCTTTAAATTGGAACGTTTCTAAAATATGCTCACCATAGTTGATTTCTCCCACTAGTTTTTAACTTTAGTCCACTAGCTAGTGTACCACATACCTAGGGGTCATGTTGTCTCTGACATATATTAAGAGATGTGTCAGAACAGCCCACGTTACAAAATACCCATGACCCCAAGTTACCCATATATCATTGACCCAAGTTACCAAATTAGCCTTACCCTAAGTTACCCAAAATATCATTGACCCAAGTTACCAAAATACCCATAACCTCAAGTTACAAAAACACCCTTAACTGAAGTTACAAAATACCCATATCACATGTTACCAATGCACCCCTAACCCAAGCTACAAAATACCCAATATAACTCATCATTATATCTTTTGAAACCTAAAGCCTGGCCCATAGGGTTAGGACTCTCAACCATACCACACTCACCAATGAACACTTACCATACATACCCGTAGTATTGTTTTTTGCATTTGGGTGTTGAATAATTATTCTATTGTTCAAAATTCACTTTGGCAGTAAATAAAATAATTTATGAAATTTTGGCCATAAATATAAGCAACTTCTTTGGTAAGTTCTTTGGACTCTGAACCTCTAACATATTGAGGCTTTTTACAAAAAGAAATTTCTTTAAAAATATTTATTTATTTAAATTATGCAAAAGTGGGGAGAAGTATTGTTCTACCAAAATATAGGGTGGAGAAATATTGTCAATCATAGGATACTTCCTTTGTAATGGTGAATTAACCTAGGAAGAAACTCCCAAGTTTGCACCAATTTTTGTATTTTTCCCTCCCTTGTGATTAAATTTTTTTTTTGGGACATTTCAAAAAAATAATTTTTTTTTTTTTGGCATTTCCAAAAATAATTTAATTGCTGCCAAACTTGAAAATGCACTAAGGTATATTGCAATCACTTCCAGTTATCCCTTTATGTTTGACTCAAGATTAAATTGCAAATGATGGATGGGTGACTGATTAATGGGGTTTCTATTGGTGAATCCATCCTGGTTGCATAATAAGGCAATACATGGAACACATTGGCCCTGTGAAAATATAGTGATTGGATGATAAGATTAACACCAGCTCTCAAAGCAGATTAGGCTGCACATGGCAGTGCTTAGAATTTAACAAGGGGTGTGTCACACTGTGGCCTTGCTAAAAAGTATCTTAAGGCAAAAGAAGAATTATGGAAACTCAAATATTTCACCATGCAAAAATATAATCTTAAAACAACCATCTAAAAGAAACCAAAATCCTTCAAGATATTATAACTCTATAACTAGTCTCAAGTTTCAACACAAGCCAAAATATCATCTTTCAAAAATCCTCATATAAAAATAGACCTATTAGTATTACCTAGGGGCCAAAATCCCTTAAGCTACTATCCTCTATAACGAATCTAAACACAATATCCTTAGGCCAATAAAATCCCTACATTGCTGATCTGAAATACTCCTAAGTTAACCTTCTTTTAAGTTCACCCAAGCTGAGAAATATGCCTTTGAACAATTTGTTGTCAAGATGGGGCGGGCTTTAGTACTTGCATATTTTGTAAGTCCCAACAAAGATCAGCTTTCTGAATATATATATATAAATAAAAATAAAAATATGTATATAATCCAATTGGAAATTGTGAAGGAAAAAGCTTTTATTTTTATGATTATTATACAATTCAATTAGGGGTTTCCGAGCAGACCCGTACTACATGTCAACATGACCTCCATCACACTTGATTGCCCACCCATTGTCGCCACTGGCCCTGGCAAAGATCTTGTGGCATTCAGGAATGAAATCGAACAACACATGCAACTCACTCACTCATGGTGTCATCAGTTCCTACTTGAAGGAAATAGTAGGTACACTGGGCCTAGGGTTAGGGCCAAATTCTTTTATCACAATAACCACAAAACTTGCAATTGGTTCAAAGAGACATGATGTTGGATTGATTGAGTCTGTGGACGGTTTCTGGATGAAACAACAAAGCCGTTGCACAATTGTCTCACCATACATATAGCCTTCCCAAAATTGTTGATCTCATAACTGGAGTGTGTATTTTCAAACAATGAAACAATACACTCCAACACCTGATGGATTTCAACAACAAAAACCAAAAGAGTAGAATTGGATGATTGGGTGTCACCTTTTTGGGTTGTCAACTAAACCCTAACAAGGGTTCACAGATCTCTTGTGTGGCAAATACAGAAATTGCAATTCAAGCTCCTAATTCTAGACAACAAATTCATGCAGAAATTGCAATTCAAGCTCCTAATTCTAGACAACAAACTCATGCAGAAATTGGGATTCAAGCTCCCAATTCTAGACAACAAATACATGCAGAAATTGCGATTCAAGCTCCGAATTCTAAACAACAAATTCATGCAGAAATTGCAATTCAAGCTCCTCAATTCTACACAACAAATTCATGCAGAAATTGCAATTCAAGCTCCTAATTCTAGACAACAAATTAATGGTGATATCGGAAACAATGATTTCTGGGATGAAATAATCCGACAACTACTAATTTCTGTTCCAGAGATGTGAATTTTCACTTATGAGAAACTCCAACCTCACCCTAAACTTCCAAGGGTCAACTGCTCTTTCAAATGCAGGGCAACCCGCACATAGAGAAAACATCATGGTGTGAGGTCAAAGCAAACCATCTAGGAATTCCCTAATGATTGTGACAGAATGTCCCTGAGTGCCGATTATGTCAGATAACGGCCATTCAGTCGGATGTGGCTTATGGCCATCTGCCTTTTCATTCAGTCCTCCCAATTGCCCATTACATAATATTTCTAGTGCGTATGACATTAGAGAGATTGCTCTCGAATTCATTGTGGGTTTGTTTTATGATGTGTGATTTATAAATTATAAATATTAACTTTCTATTCCATACGAGAGATATTTGATTTATCATTAGTAATCCAAATTGATCATGCATTTTCACTCAAAGAGTTATGTTGAGAAAAAATTAAAGAAAAAAATAATAAATATTTATTTCGGGAACACCTTGCTCCTTAAGCATTACCCAACATATAGCACCAGCAGAAAATCACATATAGATATATATTCCAGTGACGATGTTTTGTCAGAACCTGTTTTTGTAGGATGGGTATTTTTGTGATTGTCTCCATGACAATTCCAGAGTCATTTCAAATTATAATTTGTTGTAGATTGAATTTCATTTCAAAATCATTTCTTGTTGTTTATCTTAGACCCTTTCAATGTTTATTTTTTTGGGGTCTATTTGTATCTTGTTATGAATTTCTCTAATGAATTGAACTTTCAATCACATTTTGTCTACCAAATCAAGAATGTAAAAGAAGATTAACTGATCAAAATGACATATAATTTACAAAATTTTATCTTTTGGAAAAAAATTAATAAAAAAATTATTATGTCCACACAAAATAATTTAATCATTGTCATTGGTAGTGCATAGCAACGTGGAGCTCAAATTACATATATATATATATAACTGTGATACTTGGTGGGTATCATAGGACAAAGAAAAAAGAAAGAAGAAAAAAGAGAGGTGAGGTATTTCAAAAAACCAAATGCATGCTCCTTTTGAGGATGAAAATTTCTCTCGATAACATGAATATGCAGACTTGGTGTAAGGGATTGAAGAAAATTTCTGGGGTTCAATTCCCTTCTCTGACTCTATGCTCTGCAGAGTGTACTAGTAAAAAGACAGTTTTGAGTCCTGACAGAAACTGTATTTTGTTGGCCAAAAAATTCCTCATCTCAGAACATAATAATATGCAAAGCTTCAGCAATGTTAAACTACTCCCTTTTTTTTTTAATGTTTTCCTTTTGGATTCAAATGACTAGTACCCCCATCCATATGTTGTCTGTGCTGACAAAAGCAAGTGTGCAATTCAAGTGGATTGCTTGGCTATTGGAGATTGTTGGCTAAACTTCAACTTGGGTTGCCTTGATAATGCTATTCAATCATCTGAACTTTAAGAAAAGATTCTCAAGACATACAAAGGAGAGCTATCACATGTCTCAGCAAAATGCCCAAAATCCAACCTTAACAAAATCACGTTCTGGTTAAAACATAACCCTTTGGCAAATTATACATATATACATTCTCCTAACAATATATATCTTTTATTATTATGCGTTCCTAATCAAAATCCTGCCTAGTTTGGGTGGGTGTTTAACCCTGTTTTCTGTCTCATGCTTACTTTGTGGTTACCACCAAATTTGTAGACTGTTTTTGCTCACCAGATTACAGATACAGACCTCACTAGATTCAGTAGCATAGGCACAGATTCCAACATTTGAATTTGTATCTCTAGAGAGTGAGCTTCCCATACATTGTTAGAATCAACAAGACTGCTTGTTATGTGTTACAATTGTATTTATCCAGGCAAATTAGTTGGCATGGAGTCAACAGATTTTGAGCACAAGACGTAAGGCGGTAAGACACGTCCAGAAGATTTTATTAACGCTTGGCTGCGGAACAACAGACAACACCCAAATGCTCACAGTGGGTGGTTTTGCTGGCTCTGGACCTAGCCAATGCCACCACAATTGGAAATCATCACAACATACCAGGTATTGCATTCTCATCATTTTACTTGCACGTTTGAGAGTCGTCAGCATGATTTTTGACTTGGGTTGTTCGATTTCCCCTTCCTTCTCCAGACAACCTGATTATTAAATCTGGCCTCAAGGGAAAAGACACAAAGAAATGTTGTTGAAGGAGAAAACAAATGCCAAGGTCCATGGCATCATTATAGAGCAATATGTTTTTTGCCTAGTTGTTTTACACAATACATTCTTCTTGATACAACACACAACAGTCTGTCCTTTTCAAGCCATATCCAATCTACTACATATGTGCTAATCTAAAATCATATTCAGTGCCAAAAGTTTAATCTCAACCTACTTCTTGCTGAAGGGACTTCCAAGCAACATGAAAAGACAATCCCATATTTTAAGAGCTTACCAACAAGGGCTGACTGACACAATGCTGCTGCTACTGAGAACTTTGTGGTCAGCGGTGCTTTTTCTCCCACCAATCCAAAAATTTGAGATTCGTATCCATGCAGTTGAATTTGTAAAGACCTAAGCCCAGACTTGCACCTTCTTCGGCTAATGCCCAACCCACTACTGCTCCACCGGCAAATGCACCAATTGCCCCAACTGCACTGCGTGAGTATTTGAATGCAATGGCAGCTGTTGCCAGCCCTCCAACCACAGCTCCAACATTGGCAATATTGGCTCCCTGCCTCACCTGCCAAGAAAGAAGAACCACCACAGCTTTAGAAAAAGGGAACAACTTGGTGATTCTTCAAACCAGAAAACCCTTGTTAACTGAATGCGTGTTCAATAGCAGAAAAAGAATCATTGCAAAGTTTCAAAATCTTTCAAACTCTTTCTTCATGGCCTGTAGAGAGAGACAACTCTGATTTGAATAGTGGGAAGTTAGTGTTGAGATCCTATTCTTCAGTTGTTGATTGATCATGCACACAAGAGGAGGCAGCCATGGAGTCTGAACAGAATGTGGAGTCTCATGAAAAACAGTCAGAGCATTGGCTTTTTTCTTTCTGCCCATACACCTTGGTGATCATTTTGGGTGCTATTGCAAGCCAGATTCTGGCAAAGTTCTGGGGCCAATCAGAACATGCTTTGAACAAGTTTCAGCTTCTAGGCCTTTTGCTCCCCAAGTACCATGATGACAGGAAAGACACCAGAATTGGGAGCTTTGATTAGAAATGGAGTTTCATAAAACAAGAAACCTTTAGATCTGCCCATAGGAGAGAGGCAGATCCTGCATTTGGATACATAGAGATGAACACATCCCCAGATCGATTGATCAAGAAGCTGCAGAAGCTACATCACCTTGGGTAAGAAGAAACAGCAGCAACAAAAAAAAGCCCTAATTTTTTTGGTGACTTAACAGAGGAAAAAGGGGATACCAGTAGGACTGACATCATCAACTCTGGGGCAGCAAAACTCAACACCTTGTAACTCAGTCTTCAAAACCCTAAATTGTTGTCAAAACCCTAAAAGCCGAGAACAGGTCGCTCTGCAGAGCTTATAAACTCAAATGGGTGCAAATCTAAATGAAAAGAAAGAAAGAAAGAAACAACGATGATGTAGGAAGCAAAGGAAAGTGGTAAGTACCAGCTTCAGCTGGGGACCATACACTGGATCCGAGTTCTGGAATTCTTCCACATCTTTCTCACTCCAAGGAGGTAACGGTTGATCGCGGCCTTCGCTTATGCTTTTGAGCTTATAAACAACCGCAAACTTCTCGCGCCATGCTGCCTTGTCGATCGCCCACCATGGCTTGTACCCATCACCTTCTCCCATGCCTCTCCCCTCTTTTTCTTTTCCTCCAAACCTTAAAATCCGCTACTCCCTCCCTCCCTCCCTCCCTCCCTCCCTGCCTCTTGCAGATTGAGTCGCAAAACTGAAGAGCAATGGAGAATCAAAACAGAAAAATGTTAGAAAAACTGAACAAAACTGCTCCTTTTTTGCCTGAATCAATCCACTACTACTACTACTCCTACTACTACTCCCTCTTCTTCCAGACTGAGTTGCCAAACTTTAGAGCTATGGAACAAAAGAGGTTTATGAACACCCAACACATCCAAAACAGAATAGAAAGAGAGAAACAAGAAGAACAAAACCAGATTTCTCTTCTACTTATCTTCTTCTTCTTCTTCTTCTTCTTTAAGAGCATCTCCACCCACCCGGCAGTAACATGGCCTGTATGTACTTTGGATGAAGTTCATCTATTCTTCACAAATGGTTACACAATTGGATGAAGTTCATCCATTCTTCAAATGGTGTGGAACTGAGTTTGAGCCATGGGCCGGGCACAGAACTTTTGGATGAAAGTACTTACAGAGTTAAATAGGGTGAAATTTGAATTTGGCCCATGCCCTGATGCTCTTCTTCTTAGCCCACCAACAGTAAACTCGCCTGTACAGTGTCCTCTGGATGAAGTTCATCCATTCTTCAAATGTTGTGGAACTAAGTTTGACCCATGGCCTCAACACTGTACTTTTAGGATGAAAGCACTTTACCCCGCCTTCAAGTAGTGTGAAATTGAGTTTGGGCCATGGCCTGTACAGTGTACTGTGGATGAAGTTCATCCAGTGTTCAAGTAGTGTGAAGTTGAGTTTGGCCAATGGCCTGTACAGTTGTACTCTGGATGAAGATTCATCCAGTGTTCAAATAGTGTGAAATTGAGTTTGGGCCATGGCCTGTACAGTGTACTCTGGATGAACTTCATCCAATGTTCAAATAGTGTGAAAATTGAGTTTGGGCCATGACCTGTACAGTGTACTCTGGATGAAGTTCATCCAATGTTCAAATAGTGTGAAACTGTTGAGGGTTGGATGTCTGAATGTGTACACAGGACACATTCCAGTGTAAAACCAGCCACGATGATTGGCTATTGGTTGGCCAGCCACAATGATTGGCATAGCCAGTGCTGGCCTTTAAATACTCTATTGCACTTAAACTTCCAATTATTTTAGGTTATTTTATATTATTCTACCTTAGGCTATTCTGGTTTACTTTAGGTTATTTCACCTAAATTTATTTAAAATAATTTTATGTTATTTAAAATTATTATATTTTATTCAAAGTTTAATTTTAAATTGTTTTGGTCTATGTTATTTTACGCCATTATACCCTATTCTGAAGTAACCTAAAATAATCTTATGTAGAATAACTTAAAATAAGATATAATATAATGACCTTATATATCATTGAAGAATTTAGAATAATATAATTCAAAATAGTTTGAAAAAACATAAGGTATAATAATTTAACATATATCTTATAACAACCTAAAATAATTTGAAATAGTTTAAGGCATAACCTAGGGTATAATAATTTAAAATAGTCTTAGAGTATAAAGTAAAATAGTTTAAAATATAATATTTTAGAATAACTTAAGGTATAACTAAAGTATAATAGACTATAATAGTTTACAATAAGTTAGGCCATATCCTAAGGTAAAATAACTCATAGTAATCTAAGGTATAACTTTAATAGGTTATGGTATAATTTAGGGTACAATAACGTAAGATATTTAAAACAACAACATAAAAAAAAACTTATTTATTGTAATGAATTACTTTAATTAATAGTGAATTATGTCAATTAATAAAAAATTATGTTAACTAATAATGAAAAATGATGATTACATAATGATTTATAATGAAATAAATTTAATCAAAATGAAATGATTAAGGTGGGGTGAACCTATTTTACTTTTAAAATCCCATAGTGATTTAAATTAATGGACTACACCTCACTTTTGTATTAATGACATGTCATGAAAATGAAAACTACAAATTTCAAATTATATTTGAAAGCAAGCAAAATTGCATCCCCACCAAATTTTCCACAACTTGTAATGATTTGAATTGTGAATTCAACATTATGACAAACATGTTATGAATTTGGTCTAAATTTACCAAAAAAAAAAATTGGAGAAAAGATTTCACAACTTTTTTATGCATGGTTTTTTTGGAATAGGAGTTCAAAATCAAATAGGTCCAAAATTCTTGTCCCATTTGAAAATTACACCATTTTAACCATTTTAGCTTGCAATTTGCTAATTAAAGTGATGATAGTAGTTAAAACATCAAACAATAACTAATGATTGTAGGATTGGTTCATAATACAAGCCATGACCACATGGTTCAAACATAATGTGACTATCTTTGCAATAACCCACATTTGTTCAAAACTTTTTTGCTATAAAATGATAATTATTTACCTTCCATAACAAGTGGTGATGGTTTGTTTGAATTCTAAGGTCTTTCAAACATGACGACTTTGGATGTAAATTTGGTTTTAATAGGGACTTTAAGTTTTTGAGGTGCCATCCCAATTTCAATGTAAGCCTTTTCTCATTCTTGTTTTTTGTTCTTTGATTTTTATCATCCATGCCATTGTCATTTGTAAAGTAACTTGTGCATCCTTCACATTCATTTGCATTAAACCATTAGGAATTTTGTCATCATTAGTAACATATTTACATGTTTTATACATCACATGCCCAAAACATGTACCTTCACAAACCTTGATAAGCTTTAAAGGTTCACAATCAATGATGGAGCCCAATGCATATGCCATGGTTATCAAATTGTTGTATTCATGTTTCACAAATGAAATCATATGATGTATTAACCCAAACTTTAAAAACAATGATTTGAGTTGATAGCCATACTCTGCCCACCTATTTCATTCATTTCAAATAAGCCCGAAGTAACATGCATAGGTGTCATAGGTGTCTAGGATTAAAAAGTTTATCACAAAGGAAAAAATTGCCCATGCTCCCCTTAGACATCCAAAGATTTTGCAAAAACAATGGTTGTAAATGCAAGGTTTTGAAATACATGCAAATTTAAGGTTTTTTTTTCCATTGTAGGAAACACTTTTCCTTTAAAATAGTTGAAGGAGGAAATGAAGTTTGAGGACACTAGCATAAAATTAACCTCCTTAATCAAATGTTTTTAATAGTGGAAAGTGCTCACAAACCTTTACAAATGTAGAACACTAAATATTCAATAAACATTTGTTGTGTTTCATTAGTCTTTTTTGTAAAGTTTGTGAATCCAAAATAAGGGGTGATTATAGAACTAGAGGGCCCACCCTTTTTTCCCCCCATTGCCATGAATGAATTGTGTCACCCGCAGTTGCATTTTTTGTAAGTTGTGCCTTTCTTTGAACAAACAACCTGGGATATGCAAAATCAACATGAATTTTTATGGTAATAATCCCATTCATTTAATCAAGCTTTGTCTCAAAACAAAACTTTGGGATAGAAAATTACCCAATGTTTTTTTTATGTACAAAAAATACATCACACCATTTGTGAAGTTTTAAGATCCATAGTTAAATCATCATTCACAATAGAGAAACCTTAACAAATTGAAGTTCATTGGTGTGGTTTCCGAGGTGCAACTTGAACTTGTATAACTACAAGTTGCAAAACCTCATTTTCAAACAAATTGTCAAGTTTTAAATGTGCACTTTCCATGTTTAAATTGTTTGTGACCACATCTTCACATGTGTGATCCATCAAATCCAACAAAGCTATCAACAACATTTCTTTCTTCTAGAGGCATGGTGCATATTGCAAGCAACACAATTCTTGTGTGGCAAAAGAATATGGATTTAGGGTTTCTCTATGAAAAGGGATATTCACTGTTATTGTTTTGGCGTTGTAAATTGACCTGTATTTTGTCATATAGTCACTCACTTAAGCATGGAGCAATTTTTTGCCAAGGATAATTTTGCTATTAAGATGGTGTTGAAAATTAGGGATAAGTATTATGGTTTTTTTTTT
>Ga0116227_10011378_pt1 | contig 14973 bp, 13 predicted proteins | sample S1TSphgellanicum_FD_89693 | JGI IMG/M metagenome (GOLD analysis project Ga0116227, IMG submission 89693) | Host-associated microbial communities from peat moss isolated from Minnesota, USA - S1T2_Fb - Sphagnum magellanicum MG | ecosystem: Host-associated > Plants > Peat moss > Unclassified... | reverse complement strand
TTTGCGTCAGCGACAGATAAAGCACTTGGTTGCAGATATAATCTCCCGCATCGATCGAGAGATGCGCGGCGCATCCCGCATGACGCAGCGCCGCTGCGATGCGCGCTGCCGGAAAGCGCGACCTTGCCACCGGAAGTCCGCCTTTCACGATCGCAGGCTGCACGGTGCAGGCGCCCGCCGCATCCGCCCGCAAGATGCTGAGACGATTGAGCGCGCGCGTTTCGACGCTGATCGCTGTGCGGCGTCCTGCCAGTCCGAAATGCAGGATGGCATCCGGAGCCGCATCCGCGACGGCGGCCGTGAGCCGGCCTTGCGTCTTACCATAAACGACCGGCAGCAACGCGAGCTCCAGGCGGATACCGAGGCGCGCGAGCCGTGGCTTCTGCGTCGCAAGTCGTGCGATCAAGGCCTCGGTGGGATTTGTAGGCGCGCCCGGGAAGGCTCCGAATCCGGTCACGAGGATCCTCACGTCTCGACGTGCCGCCGCCACCGCGTTCGGCTGCACGGGCAAGCAGTCACGCATGAGGGATGCGGCGCCCTCGGCCTGCGCGGTTCCCTCAGTCGTCCTGATCATTGGCGGTGACTTACGATCCCGATCGGACGCTTGCGCAGGCGGCAAGCGGAGGCTGCGGCACATCGATTAGGGCAGCTCAATTGCTAATATATGTCATGGACATGCAAAAATTTAAAGCTTACGCTGAGCTATAAGCGGGTCGTGCCGCAAGAGCGCGATCGGACACAATCATCGGGATAAAACGGCGGGAGGATTCTATGCGGCTGACGCGTCGCGCCTTTTCCACGTCTTTGGCGAGCCTTTGCGCGATGCCGGCGCTCATCGGACGCGCGTCCGCCCAGACGGCGACAATCAAGATCGGCATGGTCGCGCCCGTCACCGGGCCAGCGGCCGAGTCCGGCCGCTATGCGCAGATCGGCGCCAAGCTGGCGGTCGAAGCCGTCAACAAAGCCGGTGGCGTGCTGGGCAAGCCGGTCGAGCTTCTGGTGGAAGACGACCAAACGACCAATCCAGGCGTCGTGCTCGCCTTTTCAAAGCTCGCGGCGCAATCCGATATTATCGGCTTTTTGGGACCGATCCGGTCGACCCAGGTTCATGCCTTGGCGCCCGATGCCCTGAAGCTCGCCAAGCCGGTGATGATCGGCGGCACCGATCCGAATTTGACCCATATGGGGAATCCTTGGCTCTTTCGCTGCCGGCCCAACGATTCCTATTCCGGCAGCGTCATCGCCGATTTCGGCATCAACACGATAGGCAAGAAAAAATGGGCCATCGTGCATTCAACCGATGCCTTCGGCACGGCTGGAGGCAAGGCGCTCGCCGGCGCCCTCGACAAAGCCGGCGCGACGATCGCGCTCGACCAGGGCTACACGAACCAGAGCCAGGATTTTACGCCCGTCGTGCTCGCCGTGAAGCAGTCCGGCGCGGATATTCTCGGCTCCTATTTCACCTTCGAGAACGATAACGGCATTTTCGCCCGGCAATTGCGCCAGCTCGGCGTCACGATCCCCTATATAGGGTCGGCTTCGATCACCAATGCAACGGCCTTGAAGCTCGCCGGCCCCGCGCTCTACGGCACCTATGGCGTCGCCGACTATGCCGAGGAGTCGAGCGACGCGGCGAAAGCCTATGGGAAGCTTTATCGCGACACGGCAAAAGTCGCCGCCGACAACCAATCGTCTTGGACCTACGATGCGGTGAACGTTCTAGCCCTCGGCATCAACAAGGCCGGCTCGACCGAGCCCGGCAAAATTCGGGACGCTATTCTCTCGATCAAAGGCTATCCGGGCGCCGAAGGCGAATATAATTTCGATGCCAATGGCGACGGCCTGCACGGCTACAATGTCGTGAAGAACGAGAAGGGAATCATGGTCTTCGACAAGCATATCGAATCGAAGGATTAGAGATCTCCGCCCGATGGATCTCGCGCTTCAGCTTCTCTTCACCGGCTTCGGCATCGGCGCGGTCTATGCGCTCGTCGCGCTGGGCTTCGTCCTGATCTTTCGCGCGACCAATGTGGTGAACTTCGCGCAAGGCGAATTTTCGATGGTCGCCGCCTATCTCATGGTCGTCTGCGCGGTCGATCTCGAATTGCCTTATTGGCTTTCCTTCCTGATCGCGCTCGCCGGCATGGCGCTCCTCGGCATCGTCTTCAATCTCGGCGTCTATTATCCGCTGCGCAACCGCAGCTTCCTGCCGGTGATCATCGCGACGATCGGCGCCTCGATCTTTCTCTCCAATGCAGTGCTCGCGCTCTACGGGCCGCAGCCGCAAGCGCTGCAAGGCTGGTTCGACACGCCCGGCATTCAGGCGGGGCCGGTCTATCTCGACAGCCAATATCTCCTCATCATTGGCGTGACTTTGCTGCTCGTCCTTTTCCAATATTGGTTCTTCGAGCACACATTGCTCGGCAAGAAGATGCAAGCGACCTCGCAGGACAAGGAGATGGCGTCGCTGCTCGGCATCAAGGTCTCCTCGATGATCATGTTGACCTTCGTCTATAGCGCGGTCCTCGGCGGCATAGCCGGCATTCTCGTCGCGCCCGTGCTGTTCGTCTCGATTCAAATGGGCTCGACGATCGCCCTGAAGGCTTTCGCGGCGACGATCATCGGCGGCTTCGGCGACGTCACGGGCGCCATTATCGGCGGCTTGGCGCTCGGCATTATCGAGACGTTCGGCGCAGCCTATATTTCAGTGCCCTACAAAGACGGCTTCGCCTTTCTCGTGCTGATCGCCTTTCTCGTCTTCCGGCCGCAAGGCCTCTTCGGCGAACGCGTGGCGGAAAAGGCATGAGCGCGCTGGCGCAGCCTACGCGGAGCGTCCGTGCCCGCGCCCTGCCCGGCATGCTGGCTTACATCGCGCTCGCGGCGCTCGCCACGGCTGCCGCCTTCCTGGCGCCCGTCGACGACTATATCCTGCATATTCTGATCGAGACGGCGACTTATGCGATCGCGGTGTTCGGCCTCACCGTCGTGCTCGGCCTCTGCGGCCAGATCAATCTGGCACAGGCCGCCTTCTTCGGCTTCGGCGCCTATGCGGTCGGCCTCGGCACCGTCGATCTGCATCTGAACTTCTGGGTCGCCATCCTGCTCGGCGGCGTGCTCGTCGCCGTGCTCGGCGCGTTGCTCGGCCTCACCACCTTGCGGCTCGGCGGCCATTATCTCGCGATGGTGACGATCAGCTTTCAGCAGATCGTCACGCTCGTTCTCACCAATTGGATTGCGGTGACGCATGGACCCGATGGCGTCGCGAGCATTGGCCGGCCTCTCTTCTTCACCTCGAGCCATGCCTATCTCGCGCTTTGCGTCCTCATTCTCGCGCTGGTCGGCACGCTCGTCTGGCGGCTTCCGCAGACCCGGCTCGGCCGGGCGATGCGCGCCGTGCGCGACAATGAGCTCGCCGCCTCGGTTGCCGGCATCGATACCTACAAGACGAAGGTCGCAGCCTTCGCGCTCTGCGCCGTGCTCGGCGGCCTCGGCGGCTCGCTGTTTGCCGGCGGCTTTGCCTATGTAAGCCCCGATCAGTTTTCGTTTTCCGAATCCATCGTCTTTCTAACGATGGTTCTGCTCGGCGGCGCCGCCTCGCCGATCGGCGCGCTGATCGGCACGACGCTTTTGATCGTGTTGCCGGAGACCCTGCGTTTCTTGAAAGACAGGCCCGGCGAATATCTCGCGATCTACGGCCTCGCTGTCATTCTCATCATCCGCTTCATGCCGGACGGGATGTGGGGATTCATCAAATCGCTGGCGGCCGCCTGGATGCGCGCGCCACCCTTCACAGAGCCAGCCCCGGAGCTCATGCTCGCCCCGGCGGCCTCGAGCGCCACGGACGTTCTCGATGTCGAGAATCTCGCCAAATATTTCGGCGGTCTCAAAGCCGTCGACGGCGTCACCTTCCATATCAAGCGCGGCGGCGTGCATGCGCTGATCGGTCCGAACGGCTCGGGCAAGACGACGACGCTCAACGTGCTGTCCGGTCTCTACACGCCGAGCGCCGGCAAGATTTTGCTCGATGGACGCGATCTCACCGCGCTGGCGCCGCATGCGCGGACCGCCGCAGGGCTCGGCCGCACGTTTCAGAATATAAGGCTGTTCCGGTCGATGACGGCGCTCGAGAATGTGGTGATCGGCGCCGAGCGGCCGGGTGGTCCGGCTTATAAATCGGGCGACGAGCTGATCCTGCACGCTCGCGCCGCGCTCGCTTTCGTCGGGCTCGAAGCCCGCGCGCAAGATCTCGTGACGAGCTTCTCCTATGGCCATCAAAGGCTGATCGAGATCGCCCGGGCGCTTGCCGGCAATCCGACGCTGCTTCTGCTCGACGAGCCGGCGGCGGGCTTGAATTCGACGGAGAAGCACGAGCTGCGCGATCTTCTGAAGCGCATCGCCGCCAAGGGCCTGACCATTCTCATCATCGATCACGACATGACGCTCGTCGCCGATGTTGCCGAGCAAATTACAGTATTAAATTTCGGCAAGCGCATCGCCGACGGGCGCGCCGCCGACGTGCTGCGGCAGCCCGACGTGATCGCCGCCTATCTCGGAAGCGAGCCAGATGCCCCTGCTCACGCTTGAAAACTTAGAGGTCCGCTACGGCGAGATCGAAGCCGTGCACGACATCTCGCTCGAGGTCGAGGCCGGCGAGGTCGTCACGCTGCTCGGCGCCAACGGCGCCGGCAAATCAACGACCTTGCGGGCGATATCCGGGCTCATCAAGCCCGCGCGGGGCCACATCCTCTTCGACGGCAAATCGATCGGCGGCCTCGGACCTGAGACGATCGTCAAGCTCGGCATCGCGCATGTGCCGGAAGGACGGCATGTCTTTCCAGGTCTCACCGCGCGCGAGAACATCATGCTCGGCGCCTCGAATCGCGGTCGCATCGGCAAGAAGCAACTCGTCGCCGAAACGGACGAGATGTTCGAGCTTTTCGCCGACATAAAACCCTTTGCCGATGCGCTCGGCCGGACCTTGTCCGGTGGCCAGCAGCAAATGGTCGCGGTGGCACGCGGACTGATGGCGAAGCCGCGGCTGCTTCTCCTCGACGAACCCTCGCTCGGCTTGGCGCCCGTCATCGTGCAAAAAGTCTTCGCGATTATTTCCGAGATCCGCCGGCGCGGCGCAACCGTGCTTCTCGTCGAGCAGAATGCCCGCATGGCGCTCTCGGTCGCCGATCGCGGCTATGTGCTCGAGACCGGCCATCTCGCTTTGTCTGGCAGCCCGGCCGAGCTCTGGCAGAATGACGCCGTCGCCGCCGCCTATCTCGGCGGTGGTCGCAGCGCGGCTTAATACAGCCCTGTCATCCTCGCGAAAGAGAGGATGACAATAATGGATATTCTAACCTAAGCGCCCAAGCCGCCCATGCAGACATATTTGACCTCGAGATATTCCTCGATGCCTTGACGGGCGCCTTCGCGGCCGAGACCCGATTGCTTGACGCCGCCGAACGGCGCTTCCGCCGTGGAAATGATCCCGTCATTAATGCCGACAATGCCGGTCTCGATCGCGCGTGCGACGCGCCACACGCGGCCTATGTCGCGGGCATAGAAATAGGCAGCGAGGCCATATTCCGTGTCGTTGGCGAGATCGATCACCTCCTGCTCCGTCTCGAATTTCACGAGCGGCGCGACGGGACCGAAAATTTCCTCGGTCATCAGGCGCGAGTCACGGCTCACGTCGATGAGCACGGTCGGCTGATAGAAGGTGCCGCCGAGCGCGTGCTTCTCGCCGCCGATCAAGGCCTTGGCGCCTTTGGCCTTGGCATCGGCGACGAGATCCTCGACCTTGGCGAGCGCCTTCGGCGTGATCAGCGGACCTTGCTGCACGCCCGGCTCGAAGGCCGGACCGACCTTGAAGGCGCCGACCGCCGCCGCGAGCTTTTGCGCAAAGGCATCATAGACACCGGCCTGCACGAAGAAACGGTTGGCGCAGACGCAGGTCTGCCCGGTATTGCGATATTTGGAGGCGATGGCGCCGGTGACCGCGGCATCGAGATCGGCATCGTCGAAGACGATGAAGGGCGCATTGCCGCCGAGCTCGAGCGACAGTTTCTTCACCGTCTCGGCGCTCTGGCGCATGATCAGACGGCCGATCTGCGTCGAGCCGGTGAAGGAGACCTTGCGCACGAGCCTATGACTCGTGAGCACCGCGCCGATTTCGGCCGTGCGGTTCGTCGGCACGACATTGAAGACGCCCGGCGGAATGCCCGCCTCCTGCGCCAAAGCCGCGATCGCGAGCGCAGAGAGAGGCGTTTCGGCGGCCGGCTTCACGACGGAGGTGCAGCCCGCGGCCAGCGCCGGCGCGACTTTGCGGGTGATCATCGCATTCGGGAAATTCCAAGGCGTGATCGCAGCGGTGACGCCGATCGGCTCGCGCAACGTGACGATCTCGCGCCCCGCCCATGGCGACGGCACGACCTCGCCATAGGTGCGCTTCGCCTCTTCCGCGAACCATTCGACGAAGGAGGCGCCATAGGCGATCTCGCCTTTCGCTTCGGCGAGCGGCTTGCCTTGCTCGCGCGAGAGGATTTCGGCGAGCTCGTCCTGCTGGCCCATCATCAATTCGAACCAGCGGCGTAGGATCTTGGCGCGCTCCTTGGCCGTCATCGCCCGCCAAGCGGGAAAGGCCGCATGCGCGGCGAGGATCGCCGCCTCGGCATCCTGCGGCGTGCAATCGGCGACACGACCGATCAAAGACTGATCGGCGGGATCGCGCACCTCGAACGTCGCGCCGTCGGAAGCCGCCGTCCAGGCACCGCCTATATAGGCCGAATAATGCAGGAGTTTTGAATCGCGCGCATTCATGTGGGTCTCCCTGACGACGGGCCTTAGCTCATCCTGTGGCGTGCGCGATTACAAGGCAATCATGCCACCTTCGTCGCGAGCCGCGCGTGCAGATTGTTCTTACGCGCTGCCGCCGCATTGTCGATCTCGCTGATCTCGACGGAAAGCGCGAGGCCGCGCGTCTCGAAGGCGGCGGCGGTCTCGTGCGCCAGCGCGTCGAGCACCATGTCGGCGACGCGCTGGCGAGTCTGCGCATCGCGGCCCGGCGCGATGCGGCCGGTGACGGCGACGAAGGCATGGCGCGGATCGCAATCGGCAATGTCGTAGACCTCGCGCCGCTCGGCCCGGGTGCGGATCGCGGCAAGCTCGAAGACGCCGCTCGCCTGCACAGCCTTATGCACCGCGTCGACGAGACGGCGCGGCGCGACATCGCTTTCGAGATTGGCTGAATATTCGACGATGAAATGCGGCATCGTTTCCTCCCCGAAAATCGCCCTGGCTCGATGCATTAAACCGAAGCGAGCAGCTTCAACACCTCGGCATGGATACGCGGATCGCCCGCCGCGATGACATCCCCGCCGCGCGAGGCATCGCCGCCGTCCCAGCTCGTGACGATCCCGCCCGCCCCTTCGATGATCGGCATGAGCGGCGCGATATCATAAGCCTGCACGCCCGCCTCGATCACGCAGTCGACATGGCCGGCGGCGAGCATCGCGAAGGCGTAGCAATCGCAGCCGTATCGCGACAGCCGCACCGCTTTCTCGACGCGCAAAAACGCCGTCAGCTTGTCCGGCGTGTAAAGGAGCGGCGACGTGGTCATCAGCGTCACTTTCGCAAGCTGATCGCAGCTACGCACCTGGAGCTTGCGCTTCGTCTGCGCGTGATCGCGGCCGGGGCCCCGCCAATGCGCCGAGCGGCCGTCGCCGACGAAGCGCTCCTGTGTGAACGGCTGCACCATCATGCCATAGGTCGGCCGGCCGTGATGCAGAAGTCCGATCAGCGTGCCCCACATCGGCATGCCGGCGATAAAGCTCTTGGTGCCGTCGATCGGATCGAGCACCCAGCAATATTCGGCATCGGGCTGATGATCGCCGAATTCTTCGCCGATAATGCCATGCGCTGGAAAGGTCGCGCCGATCAGCCGCCGCATCGCGACTTCGGCGGCACGGTCTGCTTCCGTCACGGGGTCGAAGGCGCCCCCCACATTCTTGTCCTCCGCCCCGAGCGCGGTGCGGAAAAACGGCATCAAGGTCTCGCCTGCGGCATCGGCCAGCTTCTCGACGAAAAGCGCGAAATCGACAGCGGTCATGCAGGCCTCGCTTTAGATGCATGCAAGCCATTCCACGGTTTTCCAAAGGAAGACAAGCACCGGAGCATCCAGATGCTCGCGATTCAAAAAGCCGGAGCCTTGCTCGGCACCCGACACCGCGCACGGCTCAGGATGCCCGGTGCCGCCCGAGGCAGGAAACGGTCCCCGGATCGGCGAATCGCTTCATGCTGGATATCCAATTCCGTGCAATTTTCGTTTCGAAGCTTGGGGAAAACCGGCCGGCTCTAATAACTGAGCCGCAGAAAATTATTTGTAGATTCATATATTTATATTGACTTATGCGGCGGTATGTCGCACCTATTTTAAATAGGTCAGGAACGCTTGCGCTTTGTGCGACGCACGTGCATATTATTGCGGTGCGACAACGCTGTTGTCGCCGATGCCCTCCTTGGGCGTTTCCTCCCTAGACTTGGGCCGCTTGTGGCAACGCAGGCGGCCTCTTTATTGCGGCGCTGGCAAATTGCGGCGCTGGCAAATTGCGGCGCTTACAAAATCGCAGCGCTGGCAAATCCCCTATTCGGCGGCGGCCCTTTGCCCGTCGCGTCGGGTGCCCAAGAGACACGCCAGCGATGCGACGACCCGCTTCAGGTCGGCGCTCACTTCGGCAAAACGGGCAATTTTCTGCATGCCGCGCTCGTCCATATAAAGCGCACGGTTCACTTCGATCTGCATGGCGTGGCAGTGCATGGCCGGATTGCCGTAATGCTCCGTGATGAAGCCCCCAGCATAGGGCTTATTCCGCTGAACGATATAGCCGAGCTTGCGCAGCTCGTCTTCGACCAGATCCACGAAGCCCGTATCGCAGCTCGTGCCGAAGCGATCACCAACGACGAAATCCGCCTTGATCTTCTTTTCCGGCTCGCCGGGGATCTGCGGCGCCCCTGGTATCGCGGCAGACGGCATGGAATGGCAATCGATCAGGACTGCCAGGCCGAAAATCCGCTGGGCGCGATCGAGCAGGTTGCGCAAGGTCCGATGGTAGGGCTTGTAAAGCCGCTCGATGCGGCCGAGCCCCTCCTCGACTGAAAGACGCCCTGCATAGATTTCCTGCGCCTCGCCGACCACCCGCGCGATAGTGCCGAGGCCGCCTGCGACGCGCACCGAGCGGGTATTGCAGAAAGGCGGCAGGCGTCCCTCGAACATCCGCGGATCGAGCTCATAGGGCTCGCGGTTCAAATCGAGATAGGCACGGGGAAAACGCGCCCGTAGCAGCGGTGCGCCCAGATCGACGGCACCCGCAAACAGTTGGTCGACAAACGCGTCTTCGGAGCGCCGAAGCGCCGTCGAATCAAGACGCGCGCCGTCGAGAAAGCGGCGCGGATAGACATTCCCCGAATGCGGAGAGGAAAAGACGAGCGGACAGCCGACGCTCGCCGGCTCGAGAATTTCGAACGGCGCGGCGAGCTCGGGCTCATGCGGGTCGCCCGCAAGGCCGCTGATGCTCGGCTTTTCGACCGTCATGAAACCTCCGCCCTCACCGCACGCTCCTCTCTCAATTTGGCAAGAGTCACCTTCTCTGTCCATGGCCGGCACGGAGAAGCCTGATTCTTTACCGCCTTTCACTCGATTTTTACGAAACCGGACGTATCAATCTCGGGAACGCGAGGCTCAGATGAACGACAGTCCCCTTTCGCCGCAATGCAAGATCCTGCTTGCGGAAGACGATAACGACATGCGCCGCTTTTTGGCCAAGGCGCTCCAAAACGCCGGCTACGAGGTCTCCTCCTTCGATAATGGCCTTTCCGCCTATAATCGCCTGCGTGAAGAACCGTTCGAGCTGCTCCTCACCGATATCGTGATGCCGGAAATGGACGGTATCGAGCTCGCACGCCGCGCCACAGAGCTCGACCCGGCCATCAAGGTGATGTTCATCACGGGCTTTGCCGCTGTCGCGCTGAACCCCGACAACAACGCGCCACGGCAGGCGAAGATCCTGTCGAAACCCTTCCATCTCAAGGACCTCGTCAACGAGGTGCAGAGGCTGCTCGCCGCCTGAAGGCGACGCGTCCGAGCACCCGAGGGCGCTTGCGCCGCCGGATGGCAGCTTATATACCGCGATCCGATCGATGCCGCCTGTCGAGGCGGTCTCGGGGCGCGTAGCTCAGCGGGAGAGCACTACCTTGACATGGTAGGGGTCACAGGTTCGATCCCTGTCGCGCCCACCACTGATTTGCTTCTCGTCAGCTCGGCTTCTCCTGTATCCTTGCCAAGTCGCGGCGATTTTCCGAGATTTGCGCGATGAGTCTGGCCGCGCCATCCGAGGCATCTCTCGCCTTTGCCGATATACGCGCGGCGGTCGGGAAACTTTGCGCGCAGTTTCCCGGCGCCTATTGGCGCGAGCTCGATCGCAGCTCCGACTATCCGAGCGCTTTCGTCGCAGCCTTGACGCAAGCAGGTTTTCTCGCGGCGCTGATCCCGGAAGACTATGGCGGCGCCGGCCTGCCGCTGAAGGCCGCGGCGGCAATCCTAGAGGAAATACAGCGTGCCGGCTGCAATGGCGCGGCCTGTCACGCGCAGATGTACATCATGGGCGCCATTTTGCGCCACGGCAACGACCTGCAGAAGCAACATTATCTGCCACAGATTGCCTCCGGCGCGCTGCGCCTCCAAGCCTTCGCCGTGACCGAGCCGACGAGCGGCACGGACACCACCGCCCTGAAAACCTTCGCCGAGAAAAAGGGCGACCATTATGTCGTCAATGGGCAAAAGGTCTGGACCTCGCGCGCGGCCCATTCGGACCTGATGCTGCTTCTCGCCCGCACGACACCGAAGGAACACGTCGCGAAGCGCACCGACGGCCTTTCGGTGTTCATCGTCGATATGCGCGAAGCGAAGGACGCCGGCCTGACGATCAAGCCGATCCGCACCATGATCAATCACGCAACGACCGAAATCTTCTTCGACAATGTGCGCGTTCCCGCCGAAAATCTGATCGGCGAAGAGGGCAAAGGCTTTCGATACATTCTCTCCGGCATGAATGCCGAACGCATCCTGATCGCGGCCGAATGTGTCGGCGACGCCAAATGGTTCATCGAAAAGGCCACCGCCTATGCCAAGGAGCGCGTCGTCTTCGGGCGCCCGATCGGGCAGAACCAAGGCATCCAATTTCCGCTCGCCAAGTCCTATGCGGCAATGCGCGCGGCCGAGCTGATGGTTCACGAAGCCGCACGCCTCTACGATGCGGAGCAGGCCTGCGGCGCGGAGGCCAATATGGCGAAGATGCTGGCGGCAGACGCCTCTTGGGAGGCCGCCAATGCCTGTCTGCAGACACATGGCGGCTTCGGCTTCGCGGAAGAATACGATGTCGAGCGCAAATTTCGCGAGACCCGGCTTTACCAAGTCGCGCCGATCTCCACCAATCTCGTTCTCAGCTATCTGGCCGAGCATATTCTCGGGCTGCCACGGTCCTACTGACGCGATCGGCACGGGCGTTGCTAAAGCTGCACAAGTTGTTTATGAGGACCGTTCATTCCATTCCCCAGCGAGAGGCTAAAGCCATGGCGGGGAGGCAAACCCTGGTCAACATGGAGCGATATGATGGCAAGCCCTGAAGAGGCCGCGCGCTATATACTGCAGATTTTCCGCCGGCATAATTGCCGCAAGAACGAAACTGTTCTGATGAACAATCTGACTTTGCCGTTCTCCCAGGATGGCTGGCAGCAGTCTGATCTCGAGGCCGGCCTCCCCTATGGCGTCCAGCAGGGCTGGTTCGAGATCGGCAAGAACGACAAGTTCGTCAAGCTGACTGAAGCCGGCGTCCCGCATTTGCCGGCTGAGCATTGAGCTTCACCAGCACACGAATTGATAAGATCAAGAGCGGCAAACCTGCCGCTCTTCGCGTTTAAAGCGCCCAAGCAGACGCGCCTCAAGGCGTGCGGGGCGGACGCCAGTAGGGGAGGAAGAGAAAAATGCCGCTTGACCGACGCGCCGCTCTGCAGAGATTGGGCACAGCCTTTGCCTTGCCCGCCGCCTTCGCCGCCCCGGGCCTGATCGGCCGCGCGACCGCGGAGCCCGCCGCACCCGCTCCCGCGCAAGCGCCAGGCTTCTACCGCTTCAAGATCGGCGGCTTCGTCGTGACGACGGTCAATGACGGCTATTTCGACTTTCCCGTCGACAAGCTGATCACCAATGCGTCGCTCGCCGAGGTGCAGGCGATCCTTCAGGACTCGTTCCTTTCGCCGACCATCTACCACAATCCTTTCACGCTGACCCTCGTCGAAACGCCGCGGGGAATCGTGATGTTCGATTGCGGCACCGGCGGCCAGATGGGCCCACATACAGGCAAGCTGCCGCAGAACCTCCGCGCCGCGGGCATCGACCCGTCGCGCATCACGACGATCGTGTTCAGCCATTTCCATACCGATCACATCACCGGCCTGCTGAGCGCGGATGGCGAGGCCGTGTTCCCGCAGGCCGAGCTCATCGTGCCGGAGCCGGAATGGAAATTCTGGAGTGACCGCGGCAACGAGACGCGCAGCCCGCCCTTCCAGCGCAGCAATTTCGCCAATGTCGCGAAGCGCTTCGGACCGTATCAGAATCGCGTCCGACAGGTGGCGCAGGATACGGAAGTCGTGCCCGGCATTCATTCTTTCGCCGCGCCCGGCCATACGCCGGGCCACACCCTCTATCGCATCTCCGATGGCGGCGAGCAGATGATCTTCATCGCCGACACGACGCATCGGCCCGAGCTCTTCGTGCGCCATCCCGAGCTGCATGCGATCATCGATTTTGATCCCGATCAGGCCGAGGCGACGCGCCGTAAAGTGCTCGACATGCTGGCGACCGACCGCATCCGGATCAGCGGCTATCATTATCCGTTCCCGGCGAACGGCTACATCTTACGTGACGGGGCGAGCTACCGATTCGTGCCAGCCAACTGGACAAGCGAGATCTAGACTAAATCGGGTGGGCGCCCATCCGTCCCGCGATAGTCACGCTTGCGACTTTTTTCCGTTCACGGATGCAGGATGAGCTTCTGCGGTCGCCAGTTCAAAAGCTCGCCGACATAGATCTCGTTTTCGGACGGACATGCGATCTCGTGGATCCAGCCGAACTGCTTGAGCTGCTTGCCGGTCTCGCCGAGCACGCCGAGCACCTTGCCGTCGAGCGATAATTTGTAGATGCGCCCTGGGAAAGCATCGGCGACATAGAGCACTTGGTTCGGCGGCGGCGTGATGCAAAGCGCCCAGGGCGCGCCCGGTGAAAACAGATCGACCGTTTGCGAGTCGCGTGGCGGCTTGCTACGCACGATCGTGCGCGCCTTGTCATAGTCGAACGGCACGTCGATCTTGATGACACGCGTGATCTTGCCATTCGTGTCCATGACCTGGATGCGCGCATTGCCGCGATCGGCGACGTAGATATTGTCCTGCGCGTCGGACGCGATCGAATGCAGCGTGCGGAACTGGCCTTCGCCCGTGCCATATTCGCCGAAAGAGGCGACCCAATTGCCCTCCGGATCGAGCTTGGCGACGCGCGAATTGATATAGCCATCGCTAATATAGGCATTGCCGGCCTTGTCCCACGTCACGTCCGTGACCTGGCGGAACATGCCCTGCACCGGCGGCAGCGGCGGCATCGGGTGCTTCAAGGGCTCCGTGCCCTCATCCGAAGCTTCGCCCTTGCGGCCCCAGACCATCGCAACCCGTCCATCGGGCCTGAACTTCACGACCATGTCCGAGCCTTTGTCGGTCACCCAGATATTGTCGGCTTTGTCGACGCGCACCGTATGCGCGAAAGACCACGCATAAAGACCCTTGCCGATCTCGCGCATGAACTTGCCGTTCGGCTCGAATTCGAGAAGCTGCGTCGCCGCCGCGCCATAGGCCGGGCCGACAGTGGCGCCCCGCGAGAGGATGAAGATATGTTTCTTCGAGTCGACCGCGATGCCGGAGATCTCGCCGAAATAAATGTCGGGCGGCAGCTTCAAGAAATCCGGGACGGAGTCGAAGGCGATCGTCGGGACGGGCTTGCTCTCCTGCGCGAAGGCCGGCGTGGTCAGCGACGGAGCCAGAACTGGAAAGGTCGCAAGCGCCAACACGGCGCCGATCGGCAGCAGTCTCATCGAGCGTCTCCTCGGCCCGCCGTCTTTTGCGGCACGCGTATGAACTCATGTCTTGTTGCGTACCTTACGAAGACGCCCCTCCTCTTGTCGAGAGGGCCAGGCGCCATAGGCTTCACAAAAGAGTGCGGTCACCTCGCGCAGGCTTACGATTTCGGCGTCATGTCAGGAGACGCCCCGCGCCGCCATCGAGCCGCGGCCGCACGCGCGCACGCGCGTCCATGATCTCGGTGCGCCGGAGCCATGCCTCGAATTCCGGCGCCGGGCGCAGGCCGAGCACGGAGCGAAGATAGAGCGCATCGTGGAACGAGGTCGATTGATAGCCGAGCATGATGTCGTCGGCGCCGGGCACGCCCATAATATAGGTGCAACCGGCGACGCCGAGCAACGTCAGGAGCGTGTCCATGTCGTCTTGATCGGCTTCGGCATGGTTCGTGTAGCAGACGTCCACGCCCATCGGCAGGCCGAGCAGCTTGCCGCAGAAATGATCTTCGAGTCCGGCGCGAATGATCTCCTTGCCGTTATAAAGATATTCAGGGCCTATGAAGCCGACGACCGTGTTGACGAGCAACGGCGCGTAGCGGCGCGCGACCGCATAGGCGCGCGCTTCCATCGTCTGCTGATCGATGCCGTGATGCGCCTCGGCCGAGAGCGCCGCGCCCTGCCCTGTCTCGAAATACATGAGATTTGTCCCCGGGCCGCCGCGCCCGAGGCTGCGGGCGGCGTCCTGCGCCTCATCGAGCATTTTGAGGTCGATGCCGAAGGCGGCATTCGCCGCCTGCGAGCCCGCGAT
>Ga0116227_10011375_pt1 | contig 14975 bp, 12 predicted proteins | sample S1TSphgellanicum_FD_89693 | JGI IMG/M metagenome (GOLD analysis project Ga0116227, IMG submission 89693) | Host-associated microbial communities from peat moss isolated from Minnesota, USA - S1T2_Fb - Sphagnum magellanicum MG | ecosystem: Host-associated > Plants > Peat moss > Unclassified... | reverse complement strand
TTTTTTTTTTTTTTTTTTTAAGATCTATTTTCTATTTTTTTTTTTTTTTTTTTTTTTTTTTGTTGGAAAATATTTTTTTTTGGTTTTAGGTTTTTTTTTTTTTTTTTTTCTCTGGTTCTCTTTTTTTGTGATTATTGGGGATGCCCCAAGAAGTAGATCATGGAGTTCAGGGGGTTTAGAATGGAAGCTTGTTGTGTTGTATCTCTGTGAACTCCACTCATTCATGGTCATCCTTTTTTTTTTTCTGTTTGTAGATTGCTTTTGAGATGGGGATTTAAGTATGAGGCGGATTTCTTCTCTTTGATCTGTTTTAGCATTTTTACCGCTGTTGCTGATGTGTGTGGATGGGGAAATGTAGCTTCGAAACCCTATGTTCATGTTAAACCTAAGTTCCTCTTGCAAGCTTTGTTAGAGACCCCATTTTGTTCTTTTGAGCTTTTTTGTAGGTGGCAGTTATGAAAGTGTCCTTGATCTGCAGAGCTTGGTTCTATGCTTTTTCTTCTTCTTCGAAGAGAAAAAGAAAGAGAAAAGGGGTACCAAGAATCAACTGAAACAGAACCCAAGAACCAAGAAATAGAAGTTGGGTTTGTCATAATTTTTATAATTTTTAGGGTTTCCTATTACTGCAGAGCTTTCCACTTACAAATGTGAATTTTCAGCCTGGATCAGGCTTAAGGGTCACACTCCAACCAACACCCCACTGATATAAAGCTCATGAACTTATGGTGTCACACAAGTTTGATGTAGGAACTTCCTGAACTTTAGTATGTTGAGCTTGTGTGATGGCCCAAATTTAGTTATTATGTTGTCAGTATGTTTGTCCAGATAGGAAACCGTGGGATATACATCATGGAAGTTGATATGTGATGCTTCTTCTGTGAGTGTCTTGTGCAGGGTGGTGCAGGACTGTTCACAGGCTTCACGAGGCTTTCTAAAGGGCTAGCTGTACTGTTGGCAATTGGCTTTCTCTTGACTTCCATACTCCCTTCCACTGTGGAATACCTGGCATTGATTCCTGGAAGGTAATGCTCCAACTTCAGATTCTTCTGTCATTGCAAGGTTTAGGGTAGTTCATTGTGGGTTTAGAGCAGCTCCACCCATGCTCAGTATGCATGACACTGTATTTCTCACATCCAAGATTAGTTATTTGCTTTTTCCCAAACTCACCCATAAAACTGGAACTGGGATTGCAAAAGGTGAGAGAGACTACCAATAGACCCACCTGGACCAATCAAACCATATAGCCAGTCCACAGCAGACCTGTGTTAGGCGTTGCTGTGTATTTTGCCAGCCTCAACATCCTGTGCAAAAGTGCTGGGCCAAAACCATTTTGCTGCGCCAAACTAGCATGTTTTGTCTTTTCTTCATCCAAAACTTGCTATACGGTGCACTGGTGGTGTTGCTCTTAGGGTTCATATCATTGCATTTCAATGAAGACCTTATGATGATTAGTGAAGTGCGCACACCTAACTTGGGCATTCTGAACCATACATTTGTTGCCAAATGCTCTCCTACTAAACCTCATCCTCCTGCGAGGACGTTGCTTTCTCTGATCGTGTACAGACAACATGTTGTGGGTGCAGATCCATTCCTTTTGTGTGGACTGTCTTGACAGCGGGCTATCTAGAGAGATCCATCTTCAGTGTAAGTGTCTCCTTCCTTCCTTCCCTGGTAACAGGCTCTTCTAGATGTTTGTCTCTTTCTCATCTTTATGACCCATTTTCTGCTGCTGCGTCTTTTTGATTTTCTGCTGGTTGGCAATTTGAGAGAGAGTGCTTAACAATTGTGACAGAACTTGTCCTTACACCTCATCTTTTTTGTGGGTATCAACAGTTGATTGTGAGCATTGCTGCTCTTCTTATTGTTGGAAGGTTGCTCGAGCCGTTTTGGGGTTCCAAGGAGTTCCTTAAGTTCATTTTCTTTGTGAACTTTTTTGCCTCTGCAAACACCTTTGTTCTGGCTGTCTTCCTCTACTACGTCTCACGAAGGGGGGACTTTTTGTGAGTCCACATGCTTCACTTAACTCTCTCTCTCTGTGCATTTCCAAATTTTTAGGGTTTGCATAAAAATGAAGTCTCTTATCTAATACTGCTGAAACAAATTGATGAGAACATAATCAAGGAGTCTAGACAGGACCACTGAGATGTGTGACAAACAGTTCTGCAGATACAAGCTTGCTTAAGTACTTGTGAAATGTCAGAAGAAGATTGTCATTTAGAAAGACAAATGAAGAAATGGGTTCCTGATACCCATTCAGGATTTTTTTTTCCTTTTTTTTTTTTTTTGGTTGTGGGTCATTGACTGGCATGTCACGTTATGCAGGTATGTGTCTGTATCAGGATTTCATGGAGTGTTGGCTGGCTTTTTGGTGGCGGTGAAGCAGATAATGCCAGATCAAGAAGTACCATTCTTGTTGAAGCTGCGTGCCAAGGTAAAGAAAGCATCATCCGTATATGTAACTAGTCACTGCTCTGATGGGTCAGGAGTTTCTTATGAAAAGACCCAACTCCAAGGTCTGGATTTTCAAATTGTGTGGCAGTTGTGACAGCAATGTATCAGACAGTTTGCATGCTGGAGATGTACCAGAAAGTTTTTTGCATGCTTTGGTTTGCTGACAGTCATTAGTATGGTTTGATGATTGCAGTGGTTACCCTCAATGTTTGTGCTGTCAGCGCTCATTGCCAGCATCATTTTAAATGAGCCTATGCATTTTGTGCCATTCATTGTGTTTGGTACTTATGGGGCCTGGCTTTACTTGCGCTATCTTCAAAGGAAACCAGAGGCGGGTTTCAAAGGTGATGCGAGTTCTGAATTCGCCCTCACCACGTTCTTCCCAGGATTCCTACAGTAAGTAAACCTCAGCATTATGCATTGGATCAGTGCATCATCTTGAGTGAATCATCTCTCTTCTTCTTGTTGGTTACAACAGCACAAGACAAAGAGCGCTCTTGATGTTCTCTTGTGCTGGCACATCTAATCCAGTTTTTGTCTAGTTCTGGGTTCCAAATAGACCTTTTGGTTCTGGATTCCAGTTCTGGTTCCAACAGGAGGCTGCTTGCACATTCCAGTTCCTGCAAGAGCCTTTCTTGATCTTGACTTTGTGAGTACCTTGCTTTCGGGTGCAGACCTCTTGTCGATCCAGTTTTTGCTATTTTTGAGAAGATCTTCTGTGGGCGGAGGAATCAAGTGCTGGAGGAAGGGCAGGACTTTGACCTTGGAAAGCCCCTTCCTGGTTCTGACCCTGTGGAGGCCAACCGCAGGAGGTAAATAAATTGTTTGGTTCTCATCAAATTGTGAGTGCAGCATCCACTGTCCAGTACGTTGTGTGAATGTTGATACTATCTGCCTGGACATGTATTGTCAGTAGATAGTTCTGATCATGGGATTGGGTGGTGGACACAGGGAGCGAGGTGCCCGGGCTTTGGAGGAGAGGTTGGGTTCAGTAACAAAAGCCGAAACAAAAGTAGTTTCGACAGAGAACTTGCCATCATCACTGGAAAACGAAGACATGGTCTAGTAATAAGTTGGGTGAAGCCTTGCTCTGTCTGTGAAGAAGTCTCCTTCTCCTCATTTCAGGATGACCCAAATCCAAATCTTTGAGTACTAAATCGTTTGTTTTCTTGCCTGAAATAAATGTTTTTGCAGAGTTGGGTTAGGGACCCAATCGAGAGGGGAGGCTCTTTTGAGTTTATTGAAAACATATGAGGGTATTGAGAGCGCAGCTACATACTCTGTTGTTCCCTTTCAAGTTTAGTACTGTATGGTGTTTGTGATAATTGGGTTCAGGTTATTTCTGTCATTTCTGTTATCTTTGTTCTGCTCTATGTTGGATGAATTGTTAGCTTTTTTTTTTTCTTCATGTGTCAGGATTTTTCATTTGACCCTCTGCTGCTTGGTTGAGTTTGAATTAGACTTAAAAAAGCTGGATCAGGAAAAGACCACCGTTGTGTTTTGGAATGGCTTTTTGGTAGTTTGTGGGCACTTTGTTTATTGTAGTGATTTTATTTTTATCACGAGATTGATTTTCGATCGGGTGGAATATGGATGTAGAGGAGTGTAGATGATCAATAGTTGCAATAGTTTAAATATCCAAAACTACTACATATTCTTAATCAAAGGAGTGACACCCAATAACATCAAGTCTTCAAAGATGTTCACTTCCTTAGGCACAATGATATTCCTAATGCAAATTGGATCACATTTATTATGGCATTGCTTGGTATGAAGAAGAGTAATGATGCTTGACACATTGCATAGAGAAGCGGGAGTTCCCTCATGGGGTAGCTAATGTAAAGCCCTATGAAGTATAACTTTCCAAAAAAGGTGCATAGAGAAACATAGACATGACATACACATGACAAGGTGAGAACCCTCATGGCAACATGCAAATTGAGGTGGAATCAAAAGTAGTTGGCAAAGTGGCAAATATGAAGTTTGTAGGTTTGTTGAGTTTGTACAATCACCTTTTGAAAAATAAAATCAAAGATTTAGTAGCAATGTGTCAATGGATGTTGCCTCAAAATTAATAAATTGTAAACATGATTTTAAATTTCAAATCCTAGATATCATAACACATTACACAACAAAATAAAATCTTAATGGAAATTAAAATCCTTTCCCCTTGCCCCCCCTTGGAAATCTACAAGCTGAATAGTTCTTTTGGATGATTTTTTTTTCATTTAAATTTCTATTTGTCTCTTTATACAATACTTGCATCTTTTAATTCAAAATAAAATGCAAAAATGTATTTTTATACATATGAGCAATAATACATGTCCTATGAGATCATGGTCAATTATATATATTTGACTCCTTGGGCATTACCCTACACAAACAATGGAAATAACCCAATTCTCTCACACCTAGAATCAAACCGAGAAGTGAACCAAGTGAGGGACTAAAATGGAAAAGCCAAAATGGTGGCATGTGAATAATTCCACATTATTTCTAGTGATTGTCCCTCATGCACAATGGAAATCGACATCTAATACTCAAGTTAATTGTTAGGATATCATCACATCATAAGGGTATCATCAAATGTAAACAAATACACACATTTAGAATTGATTCCAAGGTTAATTTATTAGGATATCATTGAATTATATGGGTATCATGAACAATATAGGTAACCAAAATTCTCTCAAACCTAGAATAGAATGGAGGGCTAACTATCAAGATAACACCAAAAAAATAAATGGAGATCACAAAACAATATAGGTAACCAAAATTCTCTCAAACCTAGAATAGAATGGAGGGCTAACTATTAAGATAACACCTCCAAAAAAAAATAAATGGAAATCACAAAACAATATAGGTAACCCAAATTCTTTTAGAACTCGAATAGAACCAAAGGTTAATATTTAGGAGATCGCCCAAAAAAACAAAAATAGGTATTACCAAACAATTATAGGTTGGAAATCCAACTTCTCTCACACCTAGAAAAGAACCCAAGGTTAATAGTTAGGTCATCACCAAAAAAAAAAAAACAATGTTTTAGGGTTTAGGGTAGAGGTATCTCAACTTCTCTCACACCTAGAAGAATAGAACCAAGCAAGTGAAAATCCAATCAAGTGATTGAAATGGCAAAATAAAAAACCCAAAAATTGTGGCACATGACTTAATTGCACACTAATTTGGCAAATTTTCCCCCACCCCCAACACTGCACTGCATAGGGTTAGGGTTTAGGCAACAAAGATGGTTCTCATATTCTCAGTTCTAAAGATGGGCTTCTTTCTCCCGCTAAAGGTGAGGTGAGCCTTGAGATCACCATAGTCTTTGAATGGAAGACAAAAAGAGTAAAGACTTCATTTGATGAGTAATGACACATTGAATGATACGACGACGACGACGATGATGATGGTTATGTAACATACATTTTTATTCAACAAGTTTAGGGTGATAGAGATTTGCATTACACTAAATTTAATCGTTATTGATGTAATTGTTGTTGTTGTCGTCGTCGTTTTTGATGTAATTGTTGTTGTTGTCGTTGATGTAATCGTTGTTGTTGTTGTTACCTTGCATGTGGGCCGGAGTCAATATCCACTTTACTTGAGCTTGAAGGTGTTAATGAGTTGTCCCCCACCATGTAATCTAAGCTCTCATGACTCGTAAAGTTTCCTCCTAACAATGTTCTACTGATTGTTTGATGTGCAAGGTTACTAGGGTTTGAAGGATTCACATTCTCTTCGATTTCCATGGCTTCTCGAAGATCAGCCACGACTTGCATCATAGTTGGCCTATGTGCACCATATGGTTCAACACTCCTCATTGCTATCTCAGCTACCTTCCACATGCTTTCAACATTGAATTGGTTTCCCAATGCTGGGTCGACAACGGGATGGATAACTCCCGCTTGTAAGTGTGACCTCACCTGCAAAACAACAAGGTGTGTGTGACACCGTGGCCTTTGCCATTTACATTAAAACGTATCTTAAGGCAAAAGAATGTAAATTCAAATATTTCACCATGCAAAAAATATAATCTTCAAAAAATCCTCTAAAAGAAGCCAAAATCCTTCAAGATGTCATAACTCTATATAATAACTAATCTCAAGTTTCAACATAAGCCAAAATATCATCTTTTAAAAATCCTCATATAAAAAATAGACCTATTTATTATTATTACCTAAGGGCCTATAAAAATCCCTTAAGCTACTGTACTCTATAATGAATCTAAACACAATATCCTTTCCTACCAAGGCAAGGCCAACAAACAAACTAATATTAAAATATAAATTAAAATAGTGAAATAAAATAAAAAATGCGGAACTTTTTCATTTGTGTCTTTAAGTTTAATGGTTTGGTTTTTGTTCTTTCTATCAATTCCATAGTCAAATTGGAAATGATGAAGAGGAGGCTCATATAGTATGCCAATTCCTTGAATTGAATTATAAATAATGCATCGTGTTTCTACATATAATTGAACCATAATCAAAAAGTGTATGGACAAAGAAGTATGTTGTAATTTTTTGGACAAATGAAAAATATTACCCTAATAAAAATTTAGGGATTATTGTGATAAGTATTTGTTTCTATTTGTGTTGAAAGAGTTTTAATTTTTTAAATTTTGGGTTTGATTTGTAATCAATTGTACCCAAGTTTTTTTTATGTTAAATAAATGAAAGGCCACTATTTTTCAAATGGATGGCAATTTGAAATCAATTTTTTTTTGTAAATCATCCATAATTATGATAAATTATAAAAAAATTATAATTATGTGCATAAGGAAAAAGCAACATACCCAATTCGTGAGTTGGCGTTTGTTTGGAGGTAATTCAACATTGATGGATTTACGTCCACATATCAATTCCAACAACACAATTCCAAAGCTAAAGACATCGCTTTTTGTCGTTAATTGCTCGTTTTTGTAATACCTGGGCAATCGATAACCCGACAAAGACATCGAGGCATTGAATTCAAACTTGTCATTTTGCATGGGTTTAGAAAAATATACCCATGAATAACATTGTGAATGCCACAAGACACATTATAAGGTTGTAAAGACTTGGCCGGTGGCTAGAACAAGGCATTTCCTTTTTTGAAAGAAATGCATTGCAAAAGCATTCTTGCTATGAACCATTATGACTAAAGCATATGACTAAACCTTAAACCATTTAATTTTTTTCGTAAAGTTTCAAAAGACGATGATATGGAAAATGACACAAATTGGACTAAACCCTAAACCATTTTAATTTTTAGTATAGTTTCAAAAGATGATGATATGGAAAATGACACAAATTGGACTAAACCCTAAACCAATTAATTTTTTAGTATAGTTTCAAAAGACAATGATATGGAAAATGACACAAATTGGACTAAACCCTAAACCAATTAATTTTTTAGTATAGTTTCAAAAGACAATGATATTGAAAATGACACAAGTTGGACTTAACCCTAAACCATTTAAATTTTTTTTATAGTAAAGTTTCAAAAGATGATGATATGGAAAATGACACAAATTGGCAAAAAAAATAAAAAAAAATAGTTTACTTACTCGGGGTCCATATACCCAGCCGTGCCTTTGACTTGGGTGGAGACATAGGAAGCACCCTCGTTCACATTCATTTTCGAGAGTCCGAAATCGGCAACCTTAGCAACCATTTTGGATGAAAGAAGAATGTTGCTAGGTTTTATATCACGGTGGATGATGGGATGTTTGCAACCGGTGTGTAAATACTCCAATCCTGTATGTTACAACAAAACATGATTTAAAAATAAACACATTTGGTGATCAAAACATTGATGGAAATTTATGATGCATTTGTTACTAATGAAAATCATTTAAAAGTAGATTAAAAAAAACAATTTTCCTTTGAAATAATAAAAATAAAAATAATAATGATGATGTATGTATAATGGTATGTGTAAAAAAAAGAGGCTTTGGTCACAATGTTTTGAACCTTGTGCAGCATTAAGAGCAATGTTGAGCCGAGTTTTCCAATTGATTGGATTGTTGTATGCCTTTGGAGTTCCTAAAAGATCATAACACCCACAATTCATGGAAATGTATAAATTGAAAGGCAATTGGGCAAAACATTGTAAATCAAAGATGCTAGGTATAATACATTTTTTTGACACTTTTAAAAATCGTACCTAAAATAGAGCACATAAACAATAACACATTATTGTTGCAAAAATCTTAAGAGTTGTGAGTCTTACCGTAAAGGCTTTCACCCAAGCTTCCATTTGACATATATTCATAAATCAATATTTGCTCCTTTTCCGTATTACAAAATCCAAGCAAAGACACCAAGTTCTTATGGTGCACTTTGGTTAAGAGATCCACCTATAAATAAAAAAATGAAACAAAGTAAAATTACAATGTAGTAGAGACAAATTTTGCTAAAATCTTGTAAATATTCAATTAAATGTAAAATGATTTCAAAGGTTTGAAAATTTAATTAATATACAAAAAATGCTGAAATTCTATTTTCATGTTAAAATTGTACTAACTTGGTAGTTTTAGTGATATATATATATATATAAACATACCTCCGTGAAAAACTCCTTAGCTCCTTGATGCGAAGTAGTAGACAACCTTTTAACTGCAACTTCTTGTCCATTAGGTAGTTTTCCATAATACACAACACCAAAGCTACCTTCTCCAAGGACCCTTGAAAAATTGTTGGTTGCCCTCATCACCTCGACAAATGAATATTCGTGTGCAACTTGTGGGCCCCCAACTTGGTGTTCATCTAATCCTCTTGGTCTACCGTGAATGTCTACACATGTGCAATTTAGAGTTTAAGAGAGCATTATTTTGAATTTATTCAATTTGTCAATAATTTAAAGAAATATAATATCCCATTTTTGAAAAATACCCATTCTTCTAAAATGTATTAACATTATTAAGGATTGTTAACATATGAAAATATAAGATGAAATGACCAATATGTAAACATAAACTTATATGGTACAAGTTTTAACTATCCACTTAAAAAAAAAAGAGAGTACTAAATAGAACTTGAACATGTGAACAACTTTTTTCCTTTTGGTTTGAAAATTGGAAAGGGTTGAATAGTTATTAAAATTATGAAAGTAATGGAAAGCAAATTTGATGATAAATAGTAAATAAATTTGGTGATGGGCATTTGGAACCAAAAGGGTGTTGTTGCCATGTATTCCCATTTGGTGTTTTAAGTATTATATATGTTCCCTATAACATAATTTCTCATCCCAAATTTCAACAAGTCTACCAAATTTCTTCTCTTAAACTAATAACATGTAACTACTACCAATGAGTCAAATATTGATAAAATGTTTCCTTCTTTTGGGACTTTCCAAATTTTGGACATAATAATAACACTTTGACAATCAAAAGTCTTAATTACGATACTCAAATCCCCCAACATTATGTCATTATAATTTTGGGGGCATTCCTATTGTGTAATGACACTAGAATATGTATTTATATATATATGTTGATTTAGGTTTTAAGGAACAAGGGTTTAGGGTTTAGAGTTTTTCAGGTCATATGGTTGATATCGTGAATATAATTAATTTGTAAATTTACAAACTAGAAATATAGAAATTAGCAAAATATAATCAAGGACATGAGGTATGGAGAAAAAATTTCACATACCTAATCCATATGGCTTTTTTGGACCCGGCGATTGCATTTCTGCTATTGCCATCTCTCCTTCAGAATGGTTGTTGTTGTTTCTAGTTTTGCAATAACACACTAGCACCAATGTGGCTGCAATGGCCACAACTAAGCCTCCCACGAGAGCTCCCACAATGGCTGCTATATGATTAGGGCTTGGATTCGGTGGTGGCGCAATTGTTGGTGATGGTGAAGGTGAAAAATGTGCTGAACATGTATTTGTTGATATGCATAAATATGGGTTTCCAGAATACCTGCAATATTTATCAAGTTAGAAGAATCACTGATTTTTGAAATTAATTATTAATTATTAATTATTAATATTTTTGTGGTGAATTTTCACCATTTTTTGAAAAATAATTTGCAAAAAGAATACTCTCTCATAAATTGAACCCTGTTTTTTGAAAGAAAACATTTCACCAAAATTCACCACAATTGCATGAAAGAAAGGATGCTTAAGATTGTTTTTTTTTTTTTTACTTTCATATTTTGAATATCACCAAATTTGGCTAAATATTCTTCCGGATGATGATCACCACTTGAGCAAAAACATCACAAAAATTGAAAAAACTAAAAAAAAGAGACTAGTTAGATTGCCAAAATTCCTCGCATTAAAATATAATCAAGGTGATGCCAAAATGGTGGTCAATATGAATTCCTCGCATTAAAATATAATCAAGGTGATGCCAAAATGGTGGTCAATATGGCAAGGGGCCCTAGAATGGGTGCACACATGAGGACAACAAGTTCTCAAAAATTTATTAATAACATTCATTTGTTACATTATTATTACAATATCATTATTACAATATTATTACAATCATTTATTACAATATGTGTGGACATGACATTAATATAACACGAAGTGAAGTTGGTGTTCCATTGGCTAGTTTTATGCTAGTCATATAATATTCATTTTCCCCTACCCTTGCCGAACCTAGAGGAGTTAATGGACAAGTTAATAGGTATCCAATTTAGAGAGCTAATGTTGAGGTATGAAGTGAGTCTATTAGATACACAATTGTATGGGTTGATGAGTTTTCATTCTCTAGAAATGTGTCAAGGTGTTCATCACAACTTGTGTATTCAAGGTTGCTAGGACATTAGGTGACTTAAGGTTCTTTGATTTGGAGTACTAGGTAACTTAGGGTTCTTTGATTTGGGACACTAGGTAACTTAGGGTTCTTTGATTGGGGATATTAGGTAACTTAGGGTTCTTTGATTGAGGACACTATGTAACTTAGGGTTCTTTGATTTGGGACACTCAGTAACTTAGGGTTTTTAAATTTGGGACACTATGTAACTTAGGGTTCTTTGATTTGGGACACTAGGTAACTTAGGGTTTTTTGATTTGGGACACTATGTAACTTAGGGTTCTTTGATTTGGGACACTAGGTAACTTAGGGTTTTTTGATTTGGGACATTCAATAATTTAGGGTTATGAACCCTACAAACCGTGGTGATAACTTGTGGAGTTTGGTTCCTTTTTTTTTTTCCCGATAACTGCCCAACACTGTTCAAAGTTCAAACTTCATAAATGTATTTCCAAATCCCTTTGTCATGTAGGCTAGGTGCTAATTTTTTTAAACCTTTAAGAAAATCCTTATTCCTCGCACCAATTCCAATTTCCGCAATTTGAATGCAAAAATAAGGCAAGGTGAACAAAACTTACTGAAAAGTCAGGTTTGCCTTCTTTAAAAGACCAGGGGGTATCATTCCAGAGAAATTGTTGTTTGATAAAATCCTGTTCCCATGAAAACATTCAAGATATTATTAATGCCCCCTAAAATTTGAACTACTTTTCCACTACTTTGTTTTTTTTTAAAAAGCAAAAAATCACCACTCTTTAAATTTTTTTAAAAAAAAATGAAAAAAAGAAAAAACCAAAAAAACCCACACCATGTTAGGCTAGCTTGGAAAAAATAACACACATGTAGTTAATTAATTACAAAAGCTTAGGAAATGAAAGCTGAAATATGAACATAAAAAACACCTCTAAATTACAAAAAAACAAAAAAATAGCAACTATAAAAGGAGAAGTCCTTTCACAAAACATATATAATTCCTGATTTTGGAAAGGTGAAAATCATACTTACAATTCTTGCAAATTTAAGGATTCAAGCCAAGTAGGGATGGAGCCTGTAAGTTCATTATTTGATAATCGTCTGTTAATGTCAAGCCAACAATATAATGAGTTTTCTCAACTTGTAACAAAAATGCAAATTTTTGAATAAAATACAGTACAATTTATGTTACATGTTTAGGGTCGGATATTTGAAAGATCAACTAGTTGTAAAATTGAGGTAGACTTTGATCAATTTGCATTCGATGAATAGGAATCCACTTTCCAAATACAAAGATATAATACATTAATTACATTGTGGGTTAGGGTTTGCAAACATGACATATTCTAACTATGATGAGAAAATATTTTAGCAAAATAGTTGAACCTATTTATACAAATAGTTGAAGGTTTGAAGGTGATGTAAACTCACAATGATACAAGATTTGTCAATGCACTAAGCGATTCTGGGATAGGGCCTTGCAATGAGTTATCATCCAACCACCTAGTATGCACACCATTCACATGCACCATTTGCCAACATTGAACTTGTTAACTATGATTTCATGTTCACCGAAGTGTGGTATTAGATATTGACTTATAATCACTTTTGATAACTTTAAAAAAAAGAAGTTGATGAATGTTTGTAAAGAAGTTCATTTCAAAGAATTCTCCAACATCCCAAGTTCATATCATGAAGAAAAGAATTTTGGAATCTTTGATATTCAATAGCCCTAGTCGGTGTGATTTGTAAACACCTCTCATGTATACTAGTATACACTATGCTTTGGGAATTACCTTATAAGTTGTTGTACTTTAGAATGAACTTTGCTTTTAGTTACAAAGCATTTGTTACATTGGAACCATCACGCACACCGAAATGGGAAAATTGTGAACATATTTGACAATAAACATGATATATATATCAACTCCTACTAAGTATTTAAGTGGAGAACAAGGTATTGAAAATTTGGAGTTTAGTTCACCAATGTGTATAAGTTTGCTTACAGAGTAGTGAGCATTGTCAAATTACTTAGGGCATCTGGGATGGTGCCTGTCAAGTCGTAATTGGTGAGCTCCCTGCAACAACCGAGTATATACTCCCGATTAGATTGCATGCATCTTTATGTTTAGCTACATGAACATCCCAATGTTTGTGGAAAACATCCCACAAGACATGCATTCCCCTATTCTTAAAGAAGTTAAAAGGAGTGTGAAAAGTTTACAAAATGTTAGTATGTCATGTGTCCATTTGCAATGGCATCTTTTCCAAAGTAAATTGTGATCTTGTCTTGAATTACAACATTTTACCATGAACACGTTTAGACTGTAGTCATGATCATTCTTTGAAGTCATATTTAAAGGTATAATGTTGCGAAAAGGATACTTAAAACTTAGTAGTTAATGTTACATACAAATTAGCATGATGACTATTTATTTCCATGGAAAATTTTATTAAAATTTTCATTGTATTTGATATTAGGGTTTGTATGATTCTTGATGTTTTGATATTCCCAATTTGATATTTGAAACCAAAATTTACACATATTCTATGTATTCCAAACTCTAGACTTGTTTAAAAAAACTTCAAGAACCCAACCCCCCCGCCTTACCCAACCCTATCATGAGTAAGCGATTGGGTTGTGAAAAAATGAGTCAAATTTGTAATATTATCCTTCATTTAGGAAATAAGGTGAAAATGGGCTTACAGAGTCACAATATTAGGAGGTATCTCATTTCGATTAGTGGAATTGGATGTACATGTGATCCAGTTGTAAGGTGTGTACACGCATGGATCTCCGGTCCAAGTCGTGAGGTTGAGAGCTTTTTTAATGTTCTCTATGGCAAAAGCTGCATTCAAACCAAATGAACAACAACCTTTAGAAATTACTACAATTGCAACAAGAACAACAAACTTTTACAATCCTTTGAAAAATTTGTTAGTCCTATGATGAAAAAGTCCTACTACACTACCTAAAAATTTCCAAACAAAATAAAAAGATGTATGCCATTGAAAAAGAAAAGAAACACTCACTCTATCTAACCTAGGGTGTGTCCTACCTTAGTTCATATCTTGCTTTCACTAGGTGATAGAGAATGCAGTTCCTAGGGTGCAGAATGTGACTACTAGGTTGTTGCAGAATGCAGCCTTCTAGGTGTAAATCGGTAGAGAGGTTCATCCATAACTAGCCACAGTGAACCAGCACCCACCAGCACATCATCCAATGGATGCCTGTTATCATCACTCGGTTGTGGATGAACCTCGACTGAGTTAATATTTGGTTTCACCTTGGTAACCAATTCTGTAGGAAAATAGGTCTCATATATATATAGGTAGATAGGTTAGAAAAAAATAGGTTTAAACTACTAGGTAAGTAAGATGGTTTATACATAGTTAAGGGCTGCTGTTTTTACTACCTACCTACTAACAACCTGCTTTGTGGGGGGCTGTTAGGAGGTAGGTAGGTAGAAAAAGAAAGCAACTGAGCTAATCACCATGGTTAGCTAGGGAACTGGAACCCAACAGAAAACTGTTTCCTGACCACTTATCATTCATCCTTCATGGTGTGCTGGTGGGGGTGCTGGTTCCCTTTGGGGGCAGAATGCAGCCGCCCCTAGGGTGCAGAATGTGGCACCTAGCTACTAGGGTCGCATTCTGTACTAGGAGGTGGAATGCTTGCACCCCTGCCTAGAGTGCAGATCAATACGAGTCTTGGGAAGTGCAAAATGCAACTCATGAGATGCAGAATGCGACTTCTAAGGTCCAGAACATTGCTAGTCGCATTCTGTACTAGGAGGTGGAATGCT